>Ga0256405_10001253_pt1 | contig 71132 bp, 57 predicted proteins | sample RumenRJG_02DNA_FD_189096 | JGI IMG/M metagenome (GOLD analysis project Ga0256405, IMG submission 189096) | Bovine rumen microbial communities from Lethbridge, Alberta, Canada - RJG_02 | ecosystem: Host-associated > Mammals > Digestive system > Stomach > Rumen | place: Canada: Alberta...
TCGCCATACAAAAACATCCCCCTGAGAATCGCAAATCCGGATACGGAGCAGAATCCTCAGGGGGATGTCCAAATATGGAAATCTCAGAGACTTAAAATAGTCACCCTTTTTCAGCGGCCTCCGATTTCGGGCTAAGGAGATACACGATTTCTCTAATTATCAGTACGTTATCGGGCACCACGTTCAGGGGGCGATGTGGGCCTCCAGCCGTCTCGGCCTCCTTGGAAAGCCCATTCGCCCGGATAGGGATGCACGAAGTGCAAGTTGGGCTTTCCAAGGAGGCCGGAGCGGCGGATAAGAAACCGGACACCGAAAGGCGGCGCCCATTCGCCCGGACAGGGATGCACGAAGTGCAAGTTGGGCTTTCCAAGGAGGCTGGAGCGGCGGATAAGAAACCGGACACAGAAGGTATACAAAAGTATAAAAAGAAGGTGTATTCCTTGGAAAAACCGTGGAATACACCCTCTCGTCAATCAGGCGGGCGTCAAATTACTCGGCGGCGTGGACGGCGCGGAAAGAAGCAAGATCCTCTTCACGCAGGGAGGCGACATAGGCGCTCTTCCCGGCGACATCCTCCTCGGCCATGCGGACATAGACGTTCGCGCTGCGCTCGAACAGGTCGGGCGCCACGGTGGCATCGCGCAACAGGAGCAGCGACAGGATGATGTCGGCCGTCATATCGTACAGACGGCGGGCCAGGAAGTCCTGGACCTCCTGCGAGGCGGAGTCCTTGACGGCCTGCACACTCTTCTCGTAGCTGTCGGCCATGGCGGCGACCCGGGCGCGGAGACCCTCCAGTTGGGGAGCGACCGGCTCGGCGAGCATCTCGCGAATGATGTTCAGATACGTCCCGTTGGTGATGTAGCGGATGGCAGCCACCACCTGCAGCTGCGTCGTCCCCTCATAGATGGAGAAGATGCGCGCATCGCGCATGAGGCGCTGGCTCTTGTATTCCATGATGAAGCCCGAGCCGCCGTGTACCGACACGCTGTCGTAAGCATTCTGGTTGGCGAATTCGGAGTTCGTCCCCTTCGCCAGCGGCGTGAACGCGTCGGCCAGGCGGGAGAACTTCTTCATCTCGGCGCGCTCCTCCGGCGTCAGCGGACGTTCGCGCTGGATGTCCTCCAGCGCCTTGTAGACGTCCACATGGGCGGCGGTGTGGTAAAGCATGGCGCGGCCCGCGTCAAGCTTGGCCTTCATCCGGCTCAGCATGTCGTACACGCCCGGGAAGTGGTTGATCGTCTGACCGAACTGCGCCCGCTCGGCCGCGTACTTCGTGGCCTCGACGAGGGCTTCCTGGCAGACACCGATGCTTTGCGCGGCGATGCCCAGACGGGCGCCGTTCATCAGCGCCATCACGTATTTGATGAGGCCCAGGCGGCGGTCGCCGCAGAGTTCGGCCTTCGCGTTCTTGTAGGTAAGCTCGCAGGTGGGCGAACCGTGGATGCCGAGCTTGTGCTCGATGTGGCGGACATTCACGCCGCCCTGCCGCTTGTCATAGATGAACATCGACAGGCCGCGTCCGTCCGTGGTCCCTTCCTCGGAGCGGGCGAGCACCAGGTGGATGTTGGAGTCGCCGTTGGTGATGAACCGCTTCACGCCGTTGAGCAGCCAGCAGCCTTCCTCCTCGCTCCAGGTGGCCTTCAGCATCACGCGCTGCAGGTCGGAGCCGGCATCCGGCTCTGTCAGGTCCATCGACATCGTCTCGCCCTGGCAGACACGCGGGATGAAGCGCTGGCGCTGGTCCTCGTTCCCGAATTCGTAGAGGGTCTCGCAGCAGCTCTGCAGGCTCCAGATGTTCTGGAAGCTGGCGTCGGCGGCGGAAATGATCTCGCTCGCCATGCTGAACACCAGTTCGGGGACGTTGAGCCCGCCGTAGCGGCGCGGCATCGTCAGGCCCCACAGGCCGGCCTTCGTGGCGGCGTCCATGTTCTCGAACGTCTTGGAAGCGTAGATCATGCGCCCGTTCTCCAGGTGCGGTCCTTCCAGGTCGACGGCCTCGGAATTGGGCTCGATGATGTTGGCGGCCACGTCGCCGACGATCTCGAGGAGCCGCTTGTAGTTTTCGATCGCATCCTCATGGTCGACGGGGGCATCCGCATATTTGTCCTTGTCGGTGAAACCGCGCTCCTTGAGCTCCACGATGCGCCGCATCAGGGGATGGTTCAGGTAGAATGCGATTTCAGGACGGTCGGTATAGTAATTTGCCATAGCTGGTTCCTCCGGTTATTTGCTGTTCTGCTTGTAATATTTGATGAGTTTCGGAATCACTTCCTCCACGGTGCCCACGATGACGTAGTCCGCGATCTTGTTGATCGGCGCGTCCGGGTCGGAGTTGATGCTGATGATGATTCCGCTGTCCTGCATGCCGGCGATGTGCTGGATCTGGCCCGAGATGCCGCAGGCAATATAGACCTTCGGATGGACGGTCACGCCCGTCTGGCCGATCTGCCGGTCGTGGTCGCAGAAGCCCGCGTCCACGGCGGCGCGGCTGGCACCGACTTCGGCGTGCAGCACCTTCGCCAGGTCGAAAAGCATGTCGAATCCTTCCTTGGAACCCATGCCGTAACCGCCGGAAACGACGATCGAGGCACCTTTCAGGTTGTGTTTCGCCGCTTCGACATGGTGGTCGAGCACCTTCACCACGTAGGCTTCCGCGGAGACGTACTTGTCTACATCGGGGTAGACGACTTCCCCCCGCGCCTTCCCGTCGTAGAGCGCCTTCTGCATGACACCGGAACGGACCGTCGCCATCTGCGGACGGTGCTCCGGATTGACGATGGTGGCGACGATGTTGCCGCCGAACGCCGGACGGATCTGGTAGAGCAGGTTGTCGTAGGTCACCTTGGTGCGCGCGTCGGTGTAGGAACCGATCTCGAGCTGGGTGCAGTCGGCGGTGAGGCCGCTGGTAAGCGACGAGGAGACCCGCGGACCGAGGTCGCGGCCGATCACGGTCGCGCCCATCAGGCAGATCTGCGGCTTCTCCTCCTTGAAGAGGTTCACGAGGATGTCGGTGTGCGGCGCGGAGGTGTACGGGAACAGGCCCGGCCCGTCGAAGACGAACAGTTTGTCTACGCCGTAGGGGAGGATCTGGTCTTCGACCTTGCCCCGGATCTGCGTGCCGGCGACCACTGCGTGGAGTTCGACGCCCAGTTCCGTGGCCAGTTTGCGGCCCTTGGTGAGCAGTTCCTGGGAGACTTCGGCCACGAGGGTGCCTTCGATCTCGCAATATACGAATACGTTGTCCATACGCTTAACCGATAATCTTTTCGTTCAACAATTCCTGTACGAGGCCTTCCACGTCGGCGTCGCTGGCGGAGAGGGTCTTGCTCTCCTTGGCCTGGAAGACGATGTTCACCACGTTCTTCACCTTCGTCGGGGAGCCGGCGAGACCGCACTGGGACGGATCGCCGTCCACGTCGGCCACGCTCCACTGGTTGAGGGTGAGGTAGGGACGTTCTTCATAGAGCGCAGCCCGCGGGTCGTCCGCGGTGCGTTCCATCGGGCAGGAAGCATACTTGTACTTCATCACGAGGCGGGCGTTCTGCGGACGGCAGGGCGCTGCGCTTCCGTTGACCGTCAGTACGGCCGGGAGAGGGACCTGGACGGTCTCCACGCCGCCGTCGATGAGGCGGCGCACCGTGGCGACGCCGTCTTCGACGCCGAGGATCTCCTCGACGTAGGTGACCTGGTTCAGCCCGAGTTTCTGGGCGACCTGCGGACCGACCTGTGCGGTGTCTCCGTCGATGGCCTGGCGGCCGCCGATGACAAGGTCGACGTCGCCGATCTTGCGGATGGCGGTGGCGAGCGCGTAGGAAGTGGCGAGGGTGTCGGCGCCGGCGAAGAGCCGGTCGGTCAGGAGCCAGCCGGTGTCAGCGCCCCGGTAGAGGCCCTGGCGTATGATTTCTCCAGCACGGGGCGGCCCCATCGTGAGCACGCCGACCGTCGAGCCGGGATTCTGTTCCTTGAGACGGAGCGCCTGTTCCAGAGCGGCCAGGTCATCCGGGTTGAAAATGGCAGGCAGGGCAGCGCGGTTCACGGTTCCTTCCGCGGTCATCGCATCCTTGCCCACATTGCGGGTGTCCGGCACTTGCTTGGCCAGAACGACGATTTTCAAACTCATATTCGTTCGGATTTAGTTCCGGGTTACCTTAGGGGTAATCCGGACAAATTTACGACATATTTTTTTATTGGCAAAATGGGTTGGGTCAGCCTAGTCCATCGGTTCGATGATGACTTCGTAATATCCGCCGTTGTAGTTCGCGGTTACGGTAAACTGGTGCCAGGGACCGACTTCGCTGTGCTGCTCCTTGTGATGGTGCCCGCAGAACGTGGCGAGCAGGTTGTTCTTCCCACAGGCTTTCAGCACGGCTTTCCACATGTCTTTCGACACCTGCCCGGGGCCGTCTTCCGGCCAGGGCTGCCGCCTTTCGATCTTGTAGAGGTTGTCCGAACCGAGACCCCATTCGGGATGCGCGGTGGAGTGGTTGCTGTATCCGGGCGCGAAGAACGGGATATGATAGAAGAGGATCTTGGGCTGCTTCCCCTTGACTTCCTGCCGGAAAGCCTTCAGTTGTTCGGGGAGGATCTCATAGATGCTGTTGTCGAGGAAAATCAGTTTCACTCCCTTGATCTCGACGCTATAGAGCTTGTGGTCGTATCCTTGATAGAGAGGGGAAAGCCGTTTTTCCGTCCAGGTCTCCCGGAGTTCCTCCAAGGTCCCCTCCATCCCTTCGTATTGCCAGTCGTGGTTGCCGGAGGTGTAGAACCAGGGGATCCCCGATGCATCCAGTTGTTCTTTCAGCCACTCGATGCCGTCCTCCGAAGGGAAACTCACCATGTCGCCCAGCAGGGCGATGGCATCGGCGTGCCGCTCCTTGGCCAGAGCCACCGTTTTCACCAGGCACTCCTCGGGGTCCGTATCCTCGAGTGTCTGGAAGTGCTTCGTCTTGTGGTGCGTCTGCGCGATCCTGTCGCTGTACTGGCGGAAAGGTTCTTCACGCTCGTCGCTCCGGAAAAGGTGCGTGTCGGAGATGACGAAGATCCTGACCGGTTCGGTGACGTCTTCGGAATAGATCCGGACCTGCGGCCCTTTCTGGTATACGGTCGAGCGGATCCCTTTGAGCAAGGGGCTTTTCTGCGCTGTCGCTGCCGGCCCCGCCAGCAGTAAGGCAGCAGCCAATACTACTGCAATCTTTTTCATATGGTTTTATTAATGTTCGTTCCGAGGTTGTTCCAATGCGCGGATGATGTCGTCCAGGTCGCCCGAGACGGCGGTGAACAGCCGGTACATGAGTTCCGGTTCCTGCTTTTCGGGGATGTAGATATAGGTGGGTTTCCCGGCACCCTGCATCCATCCGGCCTCGGCATGGGCGGACCGGCCGCAGGGGAGGACCAGTACGCAGACGTCGGCCCACAGCATGGCCTCGTAGTCGCTGCGGAATCCCTCCCGGGCGTGCGGATGGTCGAGTCCGCGGATGTACTCTTCCACGCTCCAGCCTTCCCAGGCGGGGTCGATATCGGCCCAGTGGAAGCCGCCGCGGCCGTGGGGCGGGTTCCGGAAGTCGTACACCTCATGCCCGGCCTCGCGCAGGCGCCGGACGACATCGGGCTGATAGGCGTTCCTCCAGCTGCTCGCCACATAGATCTTTGCCATGGTTTTGTCATAATTCGTCCCTAATATACGGAAAAATCGCCGAACCTGAAGAAAAATGAGTATATTTATCCCTTGTGAAGACTCATCCCAAAAATCATCAGTCATGCTGAAAACAAGGTCCCTTCTTATCGCGGCCGTATGTCTGGCCGTGCTCCCGGGCTGCAGCCGCCAGGCCCGGATCGCCCGCGACGGCGTTTGCCGCTACCAGGTCGTCCTTTCCGCCGACGCCGCCCCCGCCGAGGTGACGGCCGCCTCCGAACTGGCCAAATACATCGGGCAGATCACCGGAGGCACGCCGGCCGTGGTGAAGGACACGGAGGACCCCGTCTCTTCCCGGGAAATCGTCGTCGGGCGCACTTCGCGCGACATTCCCCGCGTGGCCGCCTGCCGCGACACGCTGGGCGGCGAAGGCTTCGCCATCCTCTGGGACGGCCCCCGTGCCTTCGTGACCGGTTCGGGCGAGAACGACGGCCGGGGTACGCTCTATGGTGCCTATGAGTTCATCCGCGACATGGGCTGCGAGTTCTATGCGTCCGATACGGAGACCGTGCCTTCGGACCCGTCGCTCCGGATGCCCCGGCGCGACCGCGTGGAGAAACCGGTCTTTGAATACCGCGATGTCTACTGGTCCGCCGTCTGGGACAAGGAAATCAGCACGAAACTGCACCGCAACGGCAACCTGGCCGGACAGCTCCCGAAGGAGTTCGGCGGCGGTGTCTTCTACGCCGGGCCGCGGTTCGTCCATTCCTTCGTTTCCCTGGTGTCGCAGGAAGAGTACTTCGACACCCATCCCGAGTATTTCTCCGAGATCGACGGCAAACGGACCGGCCGCTACCTGTACAGCCAGCTGTGCATGACCAACGAGGATGTTTTCCAGATCGCCCTGAAGAAGGTGCGCGGGTGGCTGGAGGAGAATCCGGACGCCCGGATCGTGTCTGTCTCGCAGAACGACTCCTTCATCATCGAAAGCTATTGCACCTGCCCTTCCTGCAAGGCCATCATCGACGAGGAGGGCGCCCCCATGGGTCCGATGCTCCGTTTCGTGAACCGGATCGCCGACTCGCTGAAGGTGGACCATCCCCAGGTCGCCGTCGACCTGCTGGCCTACCAGTACTCGGTCACGCCGCCTTCCAAGACGGTCCCGCGCGACAACGTGATCGTCCGCTACTGCACCGGCGGCTGCAACGGCCATTCGATCGCCGAATGTCCCAACAACGCCGTCGCCAGGCAGAACATCGAGAACTGGCACCGGATCTGTAACCGTATCTACGTGTGGGATTATACCACCAATTTCGCCCAGTACCTGTGCCCCTTCCCGAACTTCTACACCCTGAAGGACAACATCAACTTCTTCAAGGACAACGGCGTCAAGGGCGTGTTCGAGCAGGGAATGTACCAGGGCGGCGTCAGCGGCGAGTTCGGTGAGCTGCGCGCCTACGTGCTCGCGAAACTGCTCTGGAACCCGTCCCTGGACACCGATGCGCTGATCGACGGCTTCATGGGCGCTTATTATGGCGCCGGTGCGCCGAAGGTGCGGGAATATTTCGACTGGATGCACCGGACGGTGGCCGAGGACGGCCGGCACTTCAACCTCATCATCAACTGCGCCGACCTCTACCGCGACCTGATTTCCGACGAGGACCTCGCGCGGATCGACACGGTCTGGCAGGACGCCGTCGCCGCCTGCGAGACGGACAGCAAGGAACAGAAGCACGTCCGTGCCGCACAGATGAGCTGGCGGTTCTACAAGCGGATGGCCTCCCGCGGGGAATGGGCGGACGAGGCGGGACGCGCCGAGCAGGAGCGTCTGTTCAACAAGGACTGCAACGAATTGGGAATCACCCGCCTGAGTGAAGGCGCAGGCATCCCTTGGGTGGAATTCTAGTTCCCGTACAACTGCTTCCGGTTCCGGGCCCCCTTCGGCAGGGGAATGTCGGGGTCGTCCACGAGCGCGTCGATACTGCGGGCGCGTCCGCGGACGACGACCGTTTCCAGGAAGCGGAGTTGCTCGGGCAGCGTCGGCATGAACGCAGCGGCGATCTCATGCGCATGCGCCTCATAGCGCAGGATGTTGCAGGGATGCCCCTCTCGCCGGAAGATGGTGGCCAGGGCGTCGGAACCGGCAAAAGCCCACTTGAAAACGTGTATCTTCTTGTAATTCACGATCTTGTCTGCCGTTCCGTGCAGCAGCAGCGTCGGAGCGGGGGGCGTTGCATACGCCGGCATGCCCTGGCGGGACAGCACCGAACCGGCGAAAGACATCACGCCGGCGAAACGGAACCCTTCCGGCAGGGTTTCCAGCGCAGGCAGGGAGACCCCTTCCGCGAATCCGTCCTTGACGGCGCGTTGCGTGCCCCGGTTCGCGAGGATCCAGTCGGCCTGCAGGACGGTCATCGCCCCGGCGGAGGAACCGCTGACCACGAGGTTCCCCGGGTCGATGCCGAGCGAATCGGCGTGCTCGACCAGCCAGGCGGAGGCGGAGAGCAGGTCGTCTGAGGAAATGAGTACGGCGTCGTAGAACTGCTTGAACGCATCGAGTCCGCCGGAAACTTCCTTCCCGGCCAGGGCGATGCGGTAGTCGATCGAGAAGACCCGGTATCCGTTGTCGTTCAACGCCTTGAACCAACGCTTGTAATATTCGTCGTTGCGGGTGCCCGTGACGAAACCACCGCCGAACACGAAGACGATGGCCGGCTTGGCGCGGCCGTCCAGTTGTGTTTCACTGCCTTCGGCGGGCAGGTAGTCGTCCATCAGGAGGGCCTGCCCGTCCTTCACGGCATACCGGTAGGTCGCGTGCGGGGGCCAGAAGGTCGCGTCCGTTGCGAAGGCGCAGACGCCGGAAAGCAGCAACGCGATGAAAACCAGTAATTTCCGTATCATTCTTCAGCGGGTTTCGTGGCGGGCTCTTTCAGGGAGACGACGATGCTCTCCTTGTCGGGGGAGAGACCGACCTTGAGCGTCCGGGGCTCGGCCGCCTCCTTCCCCTTCCGGCGCCCCGTCAGCAGGGTGTCGGAGAGGATGAACTCGGACACCGGGTCCTCGACATAGCGCATCACTGCGCGTTTGAGCGGCCGCGCCCCGAAGGCGGGGTCGTATCCGGCGTCGGCGATGAAGCGCTTCGCGGACGCCGTGATATTCAGCTTGTAGCCAGCCTCTTCCGCACGGGACCGCAGCTCGCGCAGCTCGATGTCGATGATCTGTTCGATGTCCTCCTTGGTGAGGGTGCGGAAGAAAACCTGCTCGTCCACGCGGTTGATGAACTCCGGCGGGAAGGACTTCTTGATGGCTTTCTCCAGGACACCCTGGCGGTTCTGGACCACATTCTTGCCTGCGGTGGCGAAGCCGACGCCGGAGCCGTATTCCTCCAGTTCGCGGCTGCCCACGTTGGAGGTCATGATGACGATGGTGTTCTTGAAGTTGACCCGGCGGCCGTTGCTGTCGGTCAGGTGGCCGTCGTCCAGCACCTGCAGGAGGATGTTGAAGATGTCCGGGTGGGCCTTCTCGATCTCGTCGAGCAGCACGACGCAGTACGGCTTGCGCCGCACCCGCTCGCTCAGCTGCCCGCCTTCCTCGTAGCCCACGTATCCGGGCGGCGCACCGATCAGGCGCGAGACGGTGAACTTCTCCATGTACTCGCTCATGTCGATGCGGACCATGTTTTCCTCCGAGTCGAACAGGTACTCGGCCAGGCACTTGGCCAGCTGGGTCTTCCCGACGCCGGTGGGCCCGAAGAACAGGAACGTCCCGATGGGCCGGTCCGGGTCCTTCAGCCCGGCGCGGTTGCGCTGGATGGCGCGGACCACCTTGTCGATGGCCTCGTCCTGCCCGATGATCCGGCTTTTCAGCCGGCTCTTCATCTTGAGGATGCGGCCCCGCTCTGACTCGGCGACCTTGTTGACCGGGATGCCCGTCATCTTGGAGACGACGGTGGCGATGTCCTCGGCATCCACGGCGTTGCCCGTCTTCTTGTCCTTGGTGAGGCTCAGCCGCACCATCGACCCGGCCTCGTCCATCGCATCGATGGCCTTGTCGGGCAGGAACTTGTCGGTGACATAGCGGTCGGTCAGCCGGACGCAGGCCTCGATGGCCTCGTCGGTATAGGTGACGGAGTGGAACTGCTCGTAGTTGCCCTTGATCCGCTCCAGGATGGAGATGGAGTGCGGGATGTCCGTCGGCTCCACCACGATCTTCTGGAAGCGGCGGTCCAGCGCGCCGTCCTTTTCGACGATTTTGGCGAATTCGTCCATCGTCGTGGCGCCGATGCACTGCAGTTCGCCGCGCGCCAGGGCGGGTTTGAGCATGTTGGCGGCATCCAGGCTGCCCTGTGCGCCGCCCGCCCCCACGATCGTATGGAACTCGTCGATGAAAAGGATGAGGTCCGGATTGGTGGAGGCTTCCTTGATGATGGCTTTCAGGCGCTTCTCGAAGTCGCCGCGGTATTTGGTGCCCGCGACGACGGAGGCGATGTCCAGGGAGATGAGCCGTTTCTTGGCCAGGGCGGGGGAGATGCTGCCCCCGGCGATGCGCAGGGCGATGCCCTCGACGATCGCGGATTTGCCCACGCCGGGCTCGCCGATGAGCATCGGGTTGTTCTTCTTGCGCCGTCCCAGGATCTCGATGACGCGGGCGATCTCCGTCTCCCGGCCGACCACGGGGTCGAGTTTCCCTTCGGCGGCGGCCTTCGTCAGGTCGATGCCGAAATCCTCGATCTTGATCTTGCCGGAAGGCTGTCCTTCCTGCGACTCGGCGTCCGGACCGTCCTGTGCGTCGCCCTCGTCGTCCTTGCGGGCCTGGTCGCGGGTGGAGGAGAGCATCCCCTCGTCCCGCATGTGCGAGAGGAGGCGTCCATAGTCGATGCCCTTCTGGCGCAGGTAGGCCTGCCCGTAGTTCTCGGACGTACGGCACAGGGCCAGGAGCAGGTGCAGGGAAGTGGCCTGCTGGGAGACCATCTTCGAGGCCTCCATGACCGTGATGCTCAGGACGTTCTGCGCATACCGCGTGAAGGAGATCTTGTCTGCTTCGGCGAAGGGGACCGGGTCGTTCACGAAGATGTGGCTGTCGATGAATTCCTTGAAGTCGGCGGTGTCCACGCCCAGGGCGACCAGCACGCGGCAGGCGTCGTTCTCGCCGTGCCGGACCATGCCCAGGAAGAGATGGTCGGGGGCGATTCCGTAACTGCCGGTGCGCATCGCCTCTTCGCGGGCGTACCGGATGATGCTGTTGAGTTCGTCAGATATCTTTATTTCCATACTCTACAAAAATAGGATTTAATCCTTCATTTTGCAAGGGTGCCGCCTTTGTTTTCGGTTTTGAACTCTCGATATTTTTTGTTATCTTTGCGTGTTTATAATAATATGTTTTATGGATTTTGATGAAAAGAACATAGAAGAAAAGCCGCAGGGAATCATCGAGCCCGTCGAGATCGACCACGAAATGCGTTCCGCATACATCGATTACTCGATGTCGGTCATCGTTTCCCGTGCGCTTCCCGACGTCCGGGACGGCCTCAAGCCCGTCCAGCGCCGCGTCCTTTTCGGAATGGACGGCCTGGGTCTTTCCTATTCCGGCCAGACCAAGAAGTCCGCGCGTATCGTTGGCGAGGTGCTGGGTAAATTCCATCCCCATGGCGATTCTTCCGTCTATGACGCGATGGCCCGCCTGGCCCAGAGCTGGAACCAGCGGTACCCGACCGTCTTCGGCCAGGGCAACTTCGGCTCGATGGACGGTGACCCCGTTGCGGCCATGCGTTACACCGAAGCCAAACTCGAAAAAATCACCGAGGACATCCTGGGCGACCTGGACAAGGATACCGTGGACTTCGTCCTCAACTTCGACGATACCATCCCCGAGCCGACCGTCCTCCCGACCAAGGCGCCGCTGCTGCTGATGAACGGTTCCTCCGGCATCGCGGTCGGTATGGCGACGAACATGGCGCCCCACAACCTGGGCGAGTGCTGCGACGCGATCTGCGCTTACATCGACAATCCCGACATCGATACGGACGGCCTGATGGAGCATCTGCACGGCCCGGACTTCCCGACCGGCGGCATCATCATGGGCGTGAGCGGCATCCGCGAGGCCTATGAGACGGGCCGCGGCAAGGTCGTCGTCCGCGCCAAGACGGAGATCGAGGTCGAGGACAACGGCCGCGAGACCATCGTGGTGACCGAGATCCCCTACATGGTCAACAAAAAGGAGATGATCGAGAAGATCGGCCAGATGGTCGAGGACAAGCGGATCGAGGGCATCACCTATGTCAACGACGAGACCTCCCGCGAGGGCGTCCGCGTGATCATCCGCGTCAAGCAGGGCAGCAACTCGGGTGTCGTCCTGAACACGCTCTTCAAGTATACGCAGCTGCAGTCCAGTTTCGCGATCAATAACGTGGCACTGGTGAACGGCCGGCCGCGCACGCTTTCGCTCAAGGAGATAATCGCGAACTTCATCGACTTCCGCCACGAGGTGGTCGTGCGCCGCACCAAGTTCGAACTGGAGAAGGCACAGAAGCGCGCCCACATCCTCGAAGGCCTGCTGAAGGCGATCGATGTGATCGACGAGATCATCCACATCATCCGTCACAGCGCCAACGTCGAGGAAGCCAAGAGCCAGCTGGTCGCCCGCTTCGCCTTCACCGAGGCCCAGGCGACGGCGATCGTCGAGATGCGTCTCCGCCAGCTCACCGGACTGGAAGCGGACAAGCTCCAGGCCGAGTATGACGAACTCGAAAAGTTCATCGCCCGTTGCAACGAGATCCTCGGCAGCGAGGCCGAGCAGATGAAGGTCGTGAAGGCCGAGACGATGGCGCTCAAGGAGAAATACGCCGATCCGCGCCGGACCGAGATCCGCCCTTCCGAGGAGGAATTCAACCCGGAGGACTTCTATGCCGACGAGGATGTGGTGATCACCATCTCGCACCTGGGGTACATCAAGCGCACGCCGCTGACCGAGTACCGTACCCAGGGCCGCGGCGGCGTGGGCATGAAGGGCAGCACGACCCGCGACGAGGACTTCATCGACCATATCTACGTGGCGAACATGCACAGTACGATGCTGCTCTTCACCGAAAGCGGCCGCTGCTTCTGGCTGAAGGTGTACCAGATTCCGGAAGGCTCGCGCGCCTCGAAGGGCCGTGCGATCCAGAACGTGCTGAGCATGCCCGACGACAAGATCAAGGCCTACATCAATGTCCGTTCCCTCAAGGACGAGGACTACGTGAACAGCCACTTCATCACGCTGGTGACCCGTTCCGGTATCATCAAGAAGACTTCCCTGGAAGCGTATTCCCGTCCCCGCGCGGCCGGCATCAACGCCGTCAACCTCCGGGAGGGCGACGAACTGATCGAGGCGATGCTTACCAACGGCAACGAACAGATCCTGATCGCGGCGCGTGACGGACGCTGCTGCCGCTTCGAGGAAACCGACGTCCGGCCGATGGGCCGCAACTCCACCGGTGTCCGTGGCATCAATATTGATGAGAACGATTGTGTAATCGGCGCCATCCACTACGATCCCACTTCGGAAGAAGCTGCCAGCCAGACGGTTCTGGTCGTCAGCGAGCACGGTTTCGGCAAGCGGACCGATTTCGAGGAATACCGGATCACCCGCCGCGGCGGAAAGGGTGTACGTACGATCAACATCACGGAGAAGACAGGCAAGCTGATCTCCATCAAGAATGTGACCGAGGCGAATGATCTGATGATCATCGAGAAATCGGGGCTGACGATCCGGATGGCGGTATCCGACATCCGTGTAGCGGGCAGGGCGACGCAGGGCGTCAAACTGATCAACATCAAGGAAGGCGATTCGATCGCCGCCGTTTCCGTCGTGGACGGCGCGGAAGAGGAGGCTTCCGGCGAGACTGAAAGCAACAACACTGAAAATAATTAACAACTCTAATTTCCATTGAGATGAAAAAAGGAATGATCGTTCTTGTTCTTCTGGCCTGCGTCCAGCTGACGTATGCCCAGGGGAACGCCGCTTCGGCGCTCAAGGCCGTCGAAGCCGCACAGGCAGCCGCGAACAACGCCAAGAAGGCGACGAAATCCGCTACCTGGATCAAACTCGCGCAGGCCCTTGTCAATGCGTATGACCTTCCGACGAGCAATGTCCTTGTGGGTGCTTCCCAGATGGAGAACATGCTGACGCTCGGGAACGCCAAGGCGCTGGCGGAGGAGCAGGTCGTCGTGAACGGCGTGCCTTACCTGAAACAGACGTATGAGGACAAGAACCTGTACTTCGGTGCCAACGGCATGCTGGACATGGTCGAGGTGACGAAGCCGGTTGTTGAAAATGCCCTTCCCAAGGCGCTCGAGGCTTACCAGAAGGCGCTGGCCGTGGACAACGGTTCCAAGTCGAAGGACATCGCGCAGGGCATCATCGCCATCAGCGAGAAGTTCTCCCAGGAAGCGTACACCGCTTTCGGTTTCGGCAACCTCAAGGAAGCGAAGGCCTGCTTCGAGCAGGCGGTGGCCGCCAAGGCCATGAAGCCGGTCGAGCAGATCGACACCTTCGCCCTTTACAACACGGCGCTGGTTTCCCATATGATGGGTGACTATGCCGCCGCGCAGCCTACGTTCGAGCAGTGCCTCAAGATCGGCTACACCGCCGAGAACGGCGAGGTCTATTCGAAGCTCGCTGACTGCATCTCCCATACCGATACCACCAAGGCCGGTGCTGAAACGGCCCGTCAGTACCTGGAGGATGGCTTCAAGCAGTTCCCGAACAGCCAGGGCATCCTGATCGGTCTGATCAACTACTACCTCTCCAGCGGTGAGAACACCGACAAGCTGTTCTCCCTCCTGGACGATGCCAAGCGGAACGAGCCCAACAATCCTTCGCTGTACTATGTCGAGGGCAACATCCACGCCCAGCTCGGTGAAGAGGACAAGGCGGTGGAATCTTACCGGAAGTGCACCGAGGTCGACCCGAACTACGAGTACGGCTACATCGGTGAGGGCCAGCTCTACTACAACAAGGCGCTGGATCTGCAGGACAAGGCGGCCAACGAACTGGACGACAACAAGTACCTTGAGATCGTCGCCGAATTCGAGCAGGTGCTGAAGAAGTGCATCGAGCCCTTCGAGAAAGCGTTCGAACTCACTTCCGACGAATCTGTCAAGAGCAGCATCGCCGAGTACCTGAAGAACACGTATTTCCGTTTCCGCGACCAGGACGAGAAGTACATGGCCGGTTTCGAGAAGTATAACAACCTGGTCAACCAGTAGACCGGTTTCAGCAACAGGAAAGGGGGCGGCTCTGTCGGGCCGCCCCCTTTTTCCGTCCTTTCAGGTTCGCGCTAGGCTTCTTCCGCGCTGTCGAACGCCTTTACGATCTTGGTGACGAGCGGATGGCGGACGATGTCCTCTTTCGTGAAGAAGATGGCCGTGACGCCCTTGATCCCTTCCAGCAGCCGGATGCCGCGCAGCAGGCCGGAATCTTCCTTGCGGGGCAGGTCGACTTGCGAGGCGTCGCCCGTGACGATGAACTTGGCCTGCGACCCCATACGCGTCAGGAACATCTTCAGCTGCCCCATGTTCGTATTCTGGGCTTCGTCCAGGATCACGCAGGCCTTGTCGAGGGTGCGGCCGCGCATATAGGCAAGCGGTGCGATCTGGATAGTGCCGTCGGCCATGAATTCCTGCAGTTTCCGGGGGGGGATCATATCGCCGAGGGCGTCGTAAAGGGGCTGGAGATACGGATCCAGCTTGTCTTTCAGGTCGCCCGGCAGGAAGCCCAGGCGCTCGCCGGCTTCGACGGCGGGGCGGGTCAGGATAATCCGCCGGATCTCCCGGTTTTTCAGGGCCCGGACGGCCAGGGCGATCGCGATGTAGGTCTTGCCTGTCCCGGCCGGTCCTACGGCGAAGACGAGGTCATCTTCGAAATAGGCCTTCACCATCGCCTGCTGGTTCTTGTTCCGGGCGCGGATCGGCTTGCCGTCCGTGCTGTGAACGATGATGCCTTCCCCGTTGGCGGGAAAGGGTTCCGCGGAGGATTCGGCGTCGAAGAGGCTCTCGATGTCGAAACGGGTGAGGCTCGGTTTGACATGCCGCAGCCGGATGAGTTCGCTGAATTTCTGCTGGAAGGCGGCGAGGTCGTCACGCGAGCCGTCCAGCAGGATCTCGTCACCGCGGGCGACGACTTTCAAGCCGGGGAAATAGGTGCAGAATTCTTCGAGGATCTTGTTGCCCGGCCCGTAAATCTCGATGGGGTCGTGGCCTTCCAGTTTCAGGACTTTCTTCATCAGTGTTGCAGGTTGAGGACGACGACGGTCGAGTCTCCGAGGCGCACGCGCAGCCAGTCGGAGAGGCTCTTCTGCCGGTCCTTCTTCATCGGTTTCGCCGTTTTCGCCACGGCGACCAGACAGTCGTTCCGGGAGAGGCTGTCGGTCTGGACGGCGGCGCCGCGCGTCAGGCTCAGTTCCGCGATCTCGGGGTACTGCGTCTTCGCTTCGCGGGCGACCTGAAGGTACGGGATCTCTCCCTGCCGGATGTCGTCCAGCTGCTGCTCGAGTTCGCGGATGCGCTGCTCCTTCGCGCCCAGTTCCGCCTCATTCCGCTCGAAGAGGGTCTTGACGACCCTTTCGGACGCTTCGTCCGACGGAGTGCCGGTCAGGAAGACGTGTTCCTTGATTTCGATCCGTTCTTCCGGAATGTCGTGGCTGCCGGCCGATGCGACCAGCGCGGTTTTCTGGTCCGCGTCCAGTTTCTCGCCGGCGATGTATACGGTGGCCTTCGGGCCTTTCTTGGTTTCGATGTCGTAGCTGTAGATGTACCCGCCGTCGAATACCCGGTTCTCCTGGACGAAGTTCTCGACGTTCCGCCGGAAGTTGTTGTCGCGGATCAGCCGCGCGGCACTCCAGATGCTGGGGAGGATGACCAGGATGATGACCGTGGAGATGAGACGCCGTGTGCGCCGGGCGATCTTCTCATCGACGAACGCCGCTTCTTCGAAGCCGAAGTACTTGACCATCACATACGTAGCCAGGATGATGAACACGCTGTTGATGATGAAGAGGAACATCGCGCCTCCGAAATAGTGGATGTTCCAGTTGGCGAGCCCGTAACCGGCCGTACAGAGGGGGGGCATGAGGGCGGTGGCGATGGCAACACCCGACAATACGGTGCCTTTTTCTTTCCGGCAGATTTCGAAGATCCCCGCGAGGCCGCCGAAGAGGGCGATCAGTACGTCATAGATGGTCGGTGTGGTACGGGAGACGAGTTCGCTGGGGTCGTTCAGGCTGAGCGGTGTGATCAGGAAGTACACGAAGGAGGCCAGCAGGCTGATCGCAACCATGATCAGCAGGTTCTTCAGGGCATCCTTGAGAAGCATGGCATCATTGGTCCCGAGCCCCAGGCCGATGCCGAAGATCGGGCCCAGGAGGGGAGAGATGAGCATCGCGCCGATGATCACGGCGATGGAATTGATGTTCAGGCCGACAGATGCGATGACGATCGAAAAGGCGAGGATCCAGGCGTTCGCACCGCGGAAATGGATGCCGTTCCGGATCTTCTCATTCGCAGCTACGGTGTCGATGGAGCCCGAGATGTTGGTGACGTCCCGGATGATCTGTCCGATCTTCGTCTTTCTGATTGTATTCTCTGTCATTCCTTTTTCGTGTCTTTTTACAAATATAATCATATTTTATTGCGGAAAAAGATTTTTTTGGTATCTTTGCACTCGCTGAATACGGTGCGATTAGTTCAGTTGGTAGAGCACCAGATTGTGGTTCTGGGTGTCGTGGGTTCGAGCCCCACATCGCACCCCAAAGAGAAAGGCCTCCTTCGAAGGGGGCCATTCTCTTTGGGTGCCGTGCACCCTTTGATAACATCTCCTAAAAGGTAATAGCACTTATAAAAATGAGCACAGTGAAGAGGGTCTTGTCTTTGATCGTGATGTCTGTCTCTTTGGCAGCATTCGTTTCCATCTCATCTTGTGGGCAGGATCAAGAGGCGGTAATGCCGCAGGATGGTGATCTCGTCTTTCACGAATCCACCTCCCGCCAGAGTCCGATTATCAAATTGGCACAACATAGCAAATGGACGCACTGCGGAATCGTTTTTCACATAGGAGAGAAAGCATATGTGTACGAGGCGGTCGAACCTGTCAAGTACACACCGCTTAAGGATTGGATAGCCCGTGGGAAGAACGGGGTGTATTGTGCCAAAAGGTTGGAAAGCCCATTATCTGCCTCTACGATTGAGAAGATGAAGGCAGTCGGTATCAAGTACAAGGGAAAGCATTACGACACTTTGTTCCAATGGAGTGACAACAAGATGTACTGCTCGGAACTGATTTGGAAGATTTACTCACAAGGGGCTGACATCGAGTTATGTCCGCCCGAGCAGTTCTCCGATTTCCCGATCTCCAATCCGGTAGTGAAGAAACTAATCAAAGAGAGATACGGCGACAAGTTCGACCCATCTGAACAATTAGTGTCTCCCGATGCCTTGTACAAGTCGAAATTACTGAAGGAGGTCCGTTACCCTGAACTGTAAGGTTCAATTTAACACAAACACTTAAGAAGATTTATTTCAGCAACTCAGCGTCCTGAACAGCCTCCTTCTCTATCCAATGAATAGGGAAAGTGTTATCTTTGCATATATTCGGTTTTCTTATGCGTGCATTCTTCATCAGGGTTGTTTCCGTCATCGGCGTTTTTGTGCTGTCATCGGCAAGATTGCTGGCGTCACCCCAGCAGTCAGAGCTGCTGATCATACAAAATGACACGATTCCTATATTTCAAGTGTTGTTGCCCAACGATATGGTCAGGGCTTTATGGAATGACCATCAAGGTGAGATGGACATCACGGCTGCGTGGTCTTTTACTTTCAACTGGAGAGGATACCGTGGAATATGGGAACTGGCAGATGACGCACTATATTTAGTTGGCTTTCAATTTGGTTTTGGCGGTCTTGGATTGGAGCGGCTGTTCCCGGATAAAGCCAAGGATGGAAAAGTCCATGCTGATTGGTACGATTCAAAACTGATTATCCCCAAGGGAAAGGTTCTACGATGGGATGGAGTGTTCTACCGTACATATATCAAAGAAGAGCATCTATCCTTCCAGCATGGGCATGTTTCATCCCGGAAGATGGTCCAAAACTATATTGACCTGCCCAATGGAATCAGCCGGTTGTCAGATAATCCATATTCTCCAGGCCATGAGATAGCCGAGGTGATTTTCAATCGAATCGTAAGCGTCAAAACCGATTGGAATGCTTTGGATGAACGTTATTGGCAGGGTGTTTTGGGTGAATATATCTTCATAATCGGAGCGAACGGCAAGGTCAAGTCAGTCAATGATGATATGAATGAACGCTCTGCGATCACTCGGCTGTTTAAAAGAAGACTTCGTGGGATGCGATTCGACATTATCAAGTTTAATGGGAAACCATTTGAAGAGAGAATCGTTTTTTGGATAGACCTGAATGAAGAAGCCAACGAACTGGAATTTGACAGCGACTGACCTCATGATCGTTATCACAATCGCTCACGACGACCGTTTTACCAATATCGGTTCTGGAGGCTTCGTCTCCAATCTGAAACCCGGCCCCGGCTATTTCAGCGTCCGGCGGCGGGTGCGGGGACGGCAGAGGATCTGCAGGTCCACGCCTTCGATCCTGTAGCCTTTGAAGCGCCGGCCTTCCAGTTTCCGCAGCACCTCCTCCAGGGTGCCGTCGTCGCCCGGTTCCATGAATACCTGGTTCTGCGTGTCGTACAGGTGGATGTGCGAGGTAGGATTCGCGTCGAAATACATCTTGCTGTCGGTGCTGGGCCGACGTCCGTAGATGCCCAGGCCGGCGAAGCACAGGAGGATGTTGTACACCGAGGCCGGCGTCACGCGGACGTCTTCCTTTTCGCGGATGCGGGCGGCGACCTGGTCCGCGCTGGCATGCTCCAGATAGAGCATCGCCCGGTGGACGGCCAGCCGCTGCGCGGTGAGTTTGAGCCCGCTGCGGTTCAGGATCTTCCCGAGTTCCTCCAGCCGGACGGAGGATGTGTTTTTCGCGTTCATGGCATGTTCCTTTGCAGGACAAATTTAGCCAAAGTTTTGAAAAGCAGGCAGGATTGGCTATATTTGTACCTTTCAGAAATATTGTATTATGGAACATACGAAGTGTCTCATCATCGGCGGCGGTCCGGCCGGCTATACGGCGGCTATCTACGCCTCCCGTGCGGCCCTGGCCCCGGTCCTGTATGAAGGAATGGAGCCAGGCGGGCAGTTGACGACAACGACGGTTGTCGAGAATTTCCCCGGTTTCCCGGAGGGCATCGATGCCAACGAGCTGATGGATGGAATGCGCCGCCAGGCGGCCCGCTTCGGTGCCGACATCCGGCGCGGCTCCGTCGTGAAGGTCGATTTTTCGGCGCGGCCGTTCCGGGTCGATACCGACGGCGGACAGACGCTGGAGGCGGAGGCGGTGATTATCGCGACCGGTGCGACGGCCCGGTATCTCGGCCTGCCTTCCGAGCAGAAATTCCGCGGCAGCGGTGTTTCCGCCTGTGCCACCTGCGACGGCTTCTTCTACCGGAAGAAGGATGTGGCGGTCGTCGGCGGCGGCGACACGGCTTGCGAAGAGGCGACCTACCTCGCCGGCCTGTGCCGGAAGGTGTACATGATCGTTCGCCGCGACGTGTTCCGCGCATCCAAGGCGATGCAGGAGAAGGTGCTGTCGACCCCGAACATCGAGGTGCTCTGGAACTGCAACACGCAGGAGGTCCTGGGCGATGAGGGCGGCGTCACCGGTGCGCGTCTGGTGAACAACAAGGATGGTAAGGTTTTTGATATCCGGATAGACGGCTTTTTCCTGGCGATCGGCCACCATCCGAACACGGAGCTTTTCGCGCCCTGGGTCCGGACCGACGAGAACGGCTACATCGTCACGGAGCCGGATTCCTGCAGGACCGGCATCGACGGGGTCTTCGCCGCCGGTGACGTACAGGATCCCCGCTTCCGCCAGGCGGTTACGGCCGCTGCGTCCGGCTGCAAGGCCGCGCTTGAAGTGGAGAAGTTCCTGCTGGGACACTGAGATGCTATAAGATGTTGATCGAAAGATGAAGAGATCGATAAGAATGATCCTGGCGGCCATGCTCGTCCTGCTGGCAGCCGGCTGCAAGTCGGAGTACGATGCCCTGCTGAACGGGATGGACTGGGACGCGAAATATGAAGGGGCCTTCAAGTATTTCAACGAAGGCAAGTACGGGCATGCCGCCCAGCTCTTCGAGTCGCTGTCGCAACTGTCCAGCGGCACGTCGCGGGACGATACGGTCCAGTACTACTGGGGGCTGAGCAATTACCGTTACAAGGACTATGTGACGGCGGAGACGAATTTCTCCCATTTCCTGATGAATTTCCCGGCCAGCCCGATGGCTTCCGACGCGGCCTTCCTCCGGATCGACTGCCTTTACCGTTCCACGCTTCGCTACGAACTCGACCAGACCCCGACGACCAACGCCATCGGGATCATCAACCTCTATTTGGTCGAGCATCCCGACAGCGAGCACCGCGCAGTCTGCGAGCAGATGCTCAAGGAACTCGGCGAGCGGCTTGACAAGAAGGCGTTCGAGAATGCAAAGCTCTATTATAAGATGGAGTATTACAATTCTGCGCGGGTCGCTTTCGTCAACGTGTTGAAAGACAATGCGGACAACATCTACCGCGAACAGATCCTCTACTATACGGCCATGTCGTCGTACAAGTATGCGCAGATGAGCGTGGAGGGCAAGCAGCGCGAGCGGTACTTGACGTTTATCGATGACTATTACAACTTCGTCGGCGAATGGCCGGATTCCGTGTACAAGCGCGAGCTCGACGTGCTGTACCGCCGTGCGCAGAAAGCGCTGGGCCGTTACTCCGGAACGGAGGAGGACCTGATGGAGAAGGAGAAGGACTTCGAGCGGGAGCGTTCGAAAATATTGAAACAATCCGCGGAGGACGCTTCGTAAAACTATTGGAAACACAGAGAATAAAATGGATATCAAGAAAAAAGTACCCCTCAACACCATTACGAGGGATGTCAAGTACCTCGCCGAGCCTACCGGCAACATCTACGAGACGGTCGTGATCCTTTCCAAGCGCGCCAACCAGATCTCCCTTGCGGAGAAGAAAGAACTCAGCAAGAAGCTGGAGGACTTCCGCAACGAGCGCGACACGATGGACGAAGTTTTCGAGAACCGCGAGCAGATCGAAATCTCCAAGTATTACGAGAAGCTTCCGAAACCGGACCTGATTGCCATCACCGAATTCGAAGACGGTGAACTCTATTACCGGAAAGCCGGCCAGGATGATGCCGCGTTCCGTCCGGCCCCCAAGAATACGGAAGAGGAGGCGGAGTAACCGTTTCCTGCGATGCTCTCGTCCCTTCAGATCCGGAATTACATTTTGATAGACTCTCTGGATATCTCTTTTCCGGAGGGTTTAGTCATTATTACAGGGCAGACCGGTGCCGGCAAGTCGATCCTGCTGGGCGCCCTGTCCCTGTTGCTGGGTGCCAAGGCGGATGCTTCCGTCGTGGGTGCCGCCTCCGACCGCTGTGTCGTGGAAGGCGTTTTCCGGATTCCTGAGGAAGACACTGTCTTGCGTGAATTGCTGGACCGCAACGAGATCGAGACGGAGGACGGCTGCCTGGTCCTTCGGCGGATCGTGAGCCGTACCGTCCGTTCCCGTGCCTTCGCGGGGGATGCCCCGGTCTCCCTGCCCGTGTTGCAGGAACTCTCCTCGCACCTGGTGGACATCCATGCCCAGCACCAGACCTTGATGCTCTCTGACCATGGCTTCCAGCGTTCCCTGCTCGACCATTTTGCCGGCGACGGCCCGCTGTTGTCCGCCTGCTCCGACGCTTGGCGGCAGATGACGGCCCTGCAGGAGGAACGGAATGCCGTCCGTGCGGAATTGGAGCGTCTTTCCCGGGACCGCGACTATAACGAGGCGCGCTTCCAGGCGCTCGATGCCGCGCACCTGCGGGAAGGGGAATGGGAGGAACTCGAAGAAGAACACCGCGTCCTGTCGAACGCGGAGGAAATCAAGCGCAACCTTACGGCCGTGGAGCAACTCTTCGGCGTGTCGGACATCGACGACGGACGTCTTCCGGTCTCTTCCGTGATGAAGGAATCCGGCAAGCTCCTCGATAAGGTGGCTGGCTTCGTGCCTGCCGCCGGGCCGCTTTCCGAGCGCCTGGCCTCCGTCCGGCTGGAGTTGGATGATATCCTGGACGAAGTCTCGTCGCTGAATGCGGGAACCGCCTTGTCGGCGGACCGCCTCGCCGAGGTGGAGGAGCGGATTTCCTTCCTGTACGGCCTGATGAAGAAATACGACGCCGCGGACGTGTCGGAATTGATTGCCCGGCGTGACGCCCTCTCGGACCTTCTCTTCGATTCAACGTCCCTGGAGGAACGCCTCAGGGACCTGGAAAAGCGCTTGGAAGCTGCGCAGCAGACATTCCAGGACGCCTGTTCTGCGCTCCGGGATGCGCGGGAACGGGCCTGTGGGCCTTTCTCCGCGGAAGTCTCCGCACTGCTTCATTCCCTGGAACTGCCGCACGCCGCGTTTGCGGTCGACCTTTCCGATACGGCGCCGGGCCCTTCCGGGGCGGATGCCGTCCGTTTCCTTTTCTCGGCTTCGGGTGCGGAGCCACAGGACCTGTCTCGCTGCGCCTCAGGCGGTGAACTCTCCCGTTTGATGCTCTGCCTGAAGGCGTTGATGGCCCGGTTCACGAACATGCCGACCCTCATCTTCGACGAGATCGACACCGGCGTCTCCGGCAGCGCGGCGGACAAGATGGGTCGCATGATTTGCCGGATGGGCGAGCACATGCAAGTGTTCGCCATCACCCACTTGCCGCAAGTCGCTTCGCAGGGGGATGCGCACTATCTGGTGGAGAAGCAGTCCGTCGGAGCCGGCGTACCGGAAGTGACCACACTCCGCCGTATCGAGGGAGAAGACCGCATACGGGAAATCGCCCGCATGCTCAGCGGTTCGGATGTCACGCCGGCTGCGGTGCAGAACGCACGATCCCTGCTGGGTCAGTCTGCGGAGACGATCCGCCGGTCGGGGGTGTAAATGACTCTCCGAGTCGCCGTGTTGACGAATCCACCGTCCGGCCTGCGGACGTACTTGTAGTCCGCCTGAAGTCCTTTGACCGTCACTTTGTCCAGTGTCCGGATCCACTTCTTTCCATATTTTCCCTTCAGCAGGGAAAGGCTCTTCATGATGTCATAGCCCTGGAAGGCGAACTGGCTGGGTTCCGTGTTGAACAGGGCCCGGTAGCCCTGGATGAAGTCATGGACGTTGCCGTTCCGGTAGTCCACGAAATAGCTGACGTCGGCGTGCAGGTTCACGTCGTGCAGCTGGTCCACTTCGATGGCGTCGAAGGTACGGATCTTGGACGTCGCGTAAAGGGCGACTTTCGCGTTGCGGTGCGAAAGCAGGAAGAGGTTGCGCACCACTTCAATCGCGAAGGATTCGGTCTCGGAGGCCAGGATGAACCGCCCCGTACCGTAGCTGTTGACCAGGTTCCCCATCGTGCTGAGGATGCTCCCGCTTTCTTGGCGGGTGAATTCCAGCGTCGTATACGTGAGCCCGGAGTCGCGCATCCGTTCGGCGACGGCCTGCGCGAAAGAGGCGTCTCCTCCGCCTTTCTGCATCAGCAGGACGACTTTGTCTCCTTCTTCATAGTCGTGCTGGATCCAGTCGACCAGGTCGGCGATCTGGTCGGCGGTACCGGAAGGGGCCTGGATCACCTGCGCGAGCGTATCGGCGAGGGCTGCTCCCTTCTGGTCCAGCGGGGAAACGATCCAGGAGGCGCCGTCGCTCTGGCGCAGCGTCTCGAGGATGTCCGCGTTATCGACGGGACCGATCACGAAATCCGTGTTCTCGAAATCTTCTGCGCTGAGGGGCATCTTGCCGCTGGCGTAGTCATAGGCATTGAGCACGACGTTCACGCCCTGGCGTCCCAGGTCGCGGGCTGCCATCAGGGCGCCGCAGTAGAAGTCGAGCATCAGTGTATTGGTCTTGCCGCTCTTGCCGACGGGGACCAGCAGGGCGGCCTTCACGTCCTTGTGCTTCGCAGGAGCGAAAATGTCTTCAAACAGGAAGGGATCCTCTTCGGCCGGCGCCTCTTCCGCTGCGGTATCTTCCGCCGCATCCTCTTCCTGGGCATCTCCGGTGGCTTCCTCTGCCTTTTCAACGGGGATATCCTCCGTTCCGGCGTCTCTGGCGGGCACCGTCACACCGGCGGGCAGGCCGGCCATCGGGTCCGCTTTCTCCCAGTCGGCGGGATGCTTGGGAATCTTGAGAAGCTGCCGGGAGACGAGTTTGTCGGACGCCAGGCCGTTGATCCCGCGGATCGAAGCGGGAGAGACCCCGTATTTCGCCGCGATGGAGGACATGTCCTCGAACCATTTGACACGGTGGTAGGTATAGTCTTCGTCACCGGTCAGCACCTCGCCCGGATCGGCTGCTGCCTGTGCGGCCGCTTTCTCCTCTGCGGCTTTTTCCTGCGCAGCGGCCTTGGCCGCCTTCTCCTCAGCGGCCTTCGCGGCCCGCTCTTCAGCAGCCTGTGCAGCGGCTGCGGCCCGTTCCTCGGCCTTTGCTTTCTCCTCGGCGGCACGCGCAGCCCGCTCTTCCGCCTTCGCCGCTTTCTCTTCCGCAGCCCGTGCGGCTTTTTCCTGTGCAGCCTTCTTTGCGGCGGCTTCCGCCTCGGGGTCGTCGACCTTCAGTTTCCGCTTCACCTTCGTGTTGCTCTGCTCGGGCGCCTTTTCCTCCTCGGGGATGGGGATCAGGATGATCTGGTCCTTCTTCAACCCCTCCTTTTCCAGGTTCAGGGACGGATTGCTCCGGAATACATCTTCCAGGGTCACTCCGTAGGCCTTGCAGATCGAATACAGCGTCTGCTTCTCCAGCACAACATGTGAGTAGTAGATTTTCCCGTCCAGCCGGACTTTTTCTTTCGAGATCTCAACGGGCGCTGCCGTGTATTCCTGGGCCCTCGCCGGAGTGGGGGAGGCCAGCAGCAGGACTGCCAACAGGAGAATCAGGTATCTTTTCATTTCCAGAGCATTTTATCGGTGAAATCCAGCATGGCGCTGCTGAAAGCGTGCCAGGAAAGCCTTTCTTTTTCGGCTTTGCAGGCGTTTTGGCACAGGATCCTCAAGTTCCCGTTGTCGAAGAAAGCGCGGATCTCGGCCAGGATGCTGTCCGGGTCCGGCTGTGCGGCGACCAGTCCGATGCCCGTGTCGCCGACGGCCTGCCGCAGTCCGCCCACGTCGGTGACGACCATCGGCACTTCGAAATGGCAGGCGACGGCACTGATGCCGCTCTGCGTGGCCGACCGGTAGGGCAGTACCGCCAGGTCCGCCGCCGAAAAGAAGGGCGCGACCTCGGAATCCTTGATGTAACGGTTGTAGACGTGGATCCGCTCCCGGGCGGGGGAAGCATCGATGAGTGACTGGTACCGGTCGAACGGTCCGTAGGCCTCACCGGCGATGACGAGCTGGAATCCGCCGGGCAGTTTCCCGAAGGCTTCGATCAGGATGTCGAGCCCCTTGTACTCGCGGATCAGCCCGAAGAAGAGGAGCGTGTGCAACTGCGGGTCGATGCCCAGGCGGGCGGCCGCTTCCTCCCGGGGGATCCGTTCCCCGAAGTGGGAATAGACCGGGTGGAACAGGGTGAGACCGGCCGCTTTCGGCGCGAGGGACTTGAGGTCGCGGGCGACCTCGTCGCTGAGGGTGACATGCCCGGTGCAGCCACGCAGGAAATACCGGGTGAGCGGCTTGTCGAAGAACCTCCGCTCATGCGGGATCACGTTGTGCAGGATCGAAATGACCTTGCAGCGTTTTTTGAGCCGACGTGCGATCCACCCCAGGGACGGCGCGAACCACGACATCCAGTAACTGATGACGACCAAGTCCGGGTTCCAGTCCCGGATGGCCCGGAAGGTGGTCCGCCAGGTAAAAGGATTGGCCGTATCCAGGAGGGCAACGCTCTCGATGGGTACGGCTTCATCATCCTTTGTGACGTACTGCGTCTTTCCCGGGAAGAGAAAATCCGGATATTGGCGCTTGAAGTTGAACGCCTTGACCGTGTGTTTTTTCCCCAGTTCCAGATACAAGTTTGCATTGAACTGGGCGATCCCTCCTCGGAAGGGATGGAAACACGATAGGAAGGCGATCCTCAATGCTGCAGGGTTCTATTCCGCTTCGGTTCCTTTCGCCTTTGTCTTGACGTACTCTTCGTTCAGGCCGGCGATCACCTCGTCGGTGATGTCCAGGTCGGGGTCGCCGACGGCCACGGGGGCCGGCAGGACGCTGCCCTGGGCGGTGAGGATCATCGCGAACTGCTTGGTCTCGTTGTACTTGTCGAGCCAGGTCTTGATGGCATCAAGGATCTGGTTCATCATGACACTCTGTTCCTCGGCCATCTCCTGCTGCTTCTCGGCGATGTACTTGTTGAGGCTGTTTTCCTGCTCCTGGAGTTTCTGGCTGCGCTGCTGGGCCACGGAGCTGATGAGGATGCCCTTGTTGTAGTCGGACTGGAGCTTGTTGAAGGAATTCTGGAGGTTCTTGGATCTTCTGTCGATTTCGGCCTGGATGCCCTGTCCCTTGGTGTTGACAGTGGCGCTGAGGTCGTTGTACATGTCGTACTCGTTCAGGACGCGGTCCATGTCGAACCAGACGATAGCACCTTTCTCGGCGGTCGGTTCCGTCGTTTCGCCTTCGCCTTTGTCGGCGCCTTTCTGCTGGGTGAGCTGGAGAATTCCGAGGATGGCAGCCATCGCAATGGCGATGATGCTGAGGATCAGAGGAGTTTGTTTCATTGCAATTATCTTGTTGTATTTATTGTCCAAAATACAAAGGTAGCACTTTTTTTCAAATATGCACGCGCGAGAGGTAGGCGGCGATGGTTTTTTCCAGACCGAGGTACAGTGCATCGCAGATGAGCGCGTGCCCGATGGACACTTCGTCCGTCCAGGGGATGGTGCGGATGTAGTGCGCGAGGTTGTCCAGGTTGAGGTCGTGGCCTGCGTTGAGCCCGATGCCGGCCTCCCGGGCGGCCCGTGCGGTTTCCAGGTACGGAGCGATGGCCGCTTCCGGTCCATCGGGGTAGCGGGCGGCGTAGGCGGCGGTATAGAGTTCCACGCGGTCGCAGCCGCAGGCGGCGGCCCCTTCCGCCATGCGCGGAGACGGGTCGATGAAGATGGACGTACGGATGCCTTTCGCCTTGAACGTACGGCAGACGTCCGTGAGGAAGTCCCTGTGAGCGAGCGTATCCCAGCCGGCGTTGGAGGTGATGGCGTCGTGCGCGTCGGGTACCAGGGTAACCTGGTCCGGAACGACTTCCAGCACGAGGTCGATGAAACTCGGGATGGGATTTCCTTCGATGTTGAACTCGGTCGTTACCAGGGGCCGGAGTGCGCGCACGTCCGCATAGCGGATGTGCCGCTCGTCCGGACGCGGATGGACGGTGATCCCTTCCGCCCCGAAGCGCTCGCAGTTGCGGGCGGCTTCCAGGACATCCGGCATGTTGCCGCCGCGGGAGTTCCGCAGCGTTGCGATTTTGTTGATGTTGACGCTGAGTCGTGTCATTTCGTTGCTTTTTTGTGTTGTCTTGTTGTCGTTCGTTCTGCAAAAGTAGTTATTTATGCGGGAATATTCTCGGAATTGTGTTATTTTTGATGCTTGTTATGAAGTTGGCGATCTATACGAAGGATCCCGCCCTGAAGGGGGATCCGCGGTTCCGCGGCATGCTCGACCGGCTGTCCGCTTCCGGCTGCACGTTCTACGATATCTGGAACGCGGAGGACCTTCAGGATGACACGTCCCTGGTGCTCAGCGTCGGGGGGGACGGCACCTTCCTGTCCGCCTCCAAGCGGGTGGCACTCTCCGGCGTTCCGCTCGTGGGCGTTAACCTGGGCCGGCTGGGCTTCCTGTCCGAATACAGCCCGGAGGAGGTGGCGGAAGCGCTGCCTGCGGGCGCCTATTCGGTGGAGGACCGCGCACTGCTCCGGACGGACATCGACGGGCAGATCCTCGGGACCGGATCTTCCTTCTGGCCCTATTCGCTGAACGAGATCTCCATCCTCCGTTCCGGCGCCGCCATCCTGGGCGTGAACGTGACCATCGGGGACGATCCGCTGCCCACCTACTGGGGGGACGGCCTGCTGGTCGCCACCAGCTCCGGTTCCACGGCGTACTCGCTGAGTGTCGGCGGGCCCATCTGCCTGCCGGAGGCACGGGTCCTCGTTGTCGCTCCGATCGCCCCGCACAACCTCAACGTTCGTCCGCTGATCGTCCCGCATGCCACGCGGATCACCCTTTCCTTCGTCTCCCGCGACGACCAGGTGACCCTTTCCATGGACAACCGGACGGTCCGTCTGGCGCCATCTTCCGTCCTTTCCGTCGGGGTGGCACAGTTTTCGCTGAAACGTGTTCGGCTCGAGCGGTCGAATTTCATCCGCGCGCTGACGACGAAGCTCTACTGGGGCGAAGACAGGCGCAATGCGGATACCGCTCCTTCGGGCCGAGAATGACAGATCATATGGACACGGACAAAACTGTGAGCATCCCGCGTCACGTTTCCATTATCATGGACGGGAACGGCCGCTGGGCGAAAGAGCGGGGGAAAGAGCGCGTCTTCGGGCATGCCGAAGGCGTCGAAAGCGTGCGCGCCTGCGTGGAAGCCGCCGCGGAAGCGGGGGTGAAGTACCTGAGCGTCTTCGCATTCTCCGAAGAGAACTGGAACCGCCCTTCCGCGGAGGTGGGTTATCTGATGCAATTGATGCGGAAGGTCATCGAAGGCGAGGTGGACTCCCTGGCGGAGCGCCGCATCCGCCTGCTGGTGCGCGGCCATCTGGACCGCCTGGGACCGGACCTGGCGGCCGACATCCGGCGCGCCGAGCAGCGGACGGTGCCTGCGGACGGGGAAGAGCCGCTGATGACCCTCGTCGTCTTCCTCAGCTACAGCGGGAAGTGGGATATCCTCCAGGCGGCCCGGAAGTTCGCAGCAGCGGCTGTCCACCAGCCCGCCTTGCTGGAAGAGGCTTCCGAGGCGGATTTCGCCCGTTTCCTGGTGACGGCCGACCTGCCGGATCCGGACTTGGTGATCCGCACCTCCGGTGAGCAGCGGATCAGCAACTACCTCCTTTGGCAGGCGGCGTATGCGGAGTTCCTTTTTGTCGACAAGATGTGGCCCGATTTCCGGAAAGACGATTTCCGCGCCGCCCTCGCCGCGTACGCGAATCGCGACCGCCGGTATGGAAAAGTAAAATAAAACCCTTATATTTGCAGTTCGATATCCAAATGATGCATTCGATGAACAGGATCCGACTGATATGTCTTCTCCTCCTGACGCTTCTGCCGGGCCTGGCTGCCCGTTCGCAGGAAAAGGAAGGGGAACACCAGGCCGTTGAAATCGACTACGAGAATCCTCGGCAGTACGTGATCGGTGGCGTGGACGTGGTCGGTGCCCATTCCATCTCGAAGGACCAGATCATCCATGCTTCCGGGCTGGTCACCGGCATGTACCTGACCATCCCCGGCGAAGAGATCTCCACCGTCATCGACCGCCTGTGGGTGACGCAGCGCTCCTTCGACGACATCGCCCTGGAGATCGACCACCTGAGCGCCGACGGCGATTCCGCCTTCCTGCTCATCCGGGTGCAGGAGCGTCCGCGCATGGTCGCCTTCGAGTATCGCGGCATCCGCAAGACCGAGCAGAAGGACCTGGAAGAGCGGCTGCACATCGAACGCGGCGGCCGTTTCTCGGAGTATTTCGACAAGACATCGCGGGACATCATCCGCCGGTTCTATGTCGACAAGGGCTTCCTGAACTGTACGGTGGACATCAAGACGAAGCCGAGTGAGAAGGTCCCGAACGGCCTCGACGTCCTGTTCGACGTGAACCGGGGCGAAAAGGTCAAGATCAAGGAAATCCACTTCGAGGGCAACGACGACGTCAAGGATTTCAAACTGGCCCGGTCGATGAAGAAGACCAAGGCCAAGAAGTTATACAACTTCTTCAGCAGCAAGAAGTTCAACGAAAAGGAATATCCCAACGACAAGCGCAACCTGATCAGCGCCTTCAACGAGGCGGGCTTCCGTGACGCCCGCATCCTGAAGGACTCCATCTATTATGTGGAGCCCAACCGGCGCCTGGGCATCGACTTCCAGTTCGACCAGGGCAAGCGGTACTATTTCCGGAACATTACCTGGACGGGCAACTCCGTCCATTCGGCCGAGGAACTCAACCGCGTGCTCCAGATCAAGAAGGGCGACCCGTACGACTTGGTGACGATGCAGAAGCGTCTGTTCGGCGGCGGGAAGCAGAGCGACTACGACGTCTCCAAGCTCTACCGCGACGAAGGCTACCTCTTCTTCTCCATCACGCCCGTCGAGCTGAACATCGAGAACGACTCCGTGGACGTGGAGATGCGCATCTCCGAGGGCAAGCAGGCGACCCTGAACAACATCATCATCAACGGCAACGACCTGACGAGCGAGAAGGTGGTGCGCCGCCAGGTGTACACCCGGCCGGGGAACCTCTTCAGCCAGACCGACTTCGAGCAGTCCATCCGTGAGATCGCCTCGCTGGGCCAGTTCGATCCGGAGTCCATCTCGGACGCCTCCAAGGGCTATTCCATCATCCCCAACCAGCTGAACAACACGGTCGACCTTGTGTACAACGTCACGGAGAAGCCGTCCAGCCAGCTGGAACTCTCCGGCGGCTGGGGCGCCAATACGTTCGTGGCCTCGGTGGGCGTGAGTTTCAACAACTTCTCCACGCGGCGGATGTTCGACAAGCATGCGTGGCGGCCGGTGCCGCTGGGCGACGCGCAGAACCTTTCCCTGCGCTTCCAGACCAACGGTACCTACTATACTTCCCTTGTCTTCGGATTCACGGAGCCTTGGTTGACGGGCAAGAAACCGACGTCCCTCAGCCTGCAGGCCTATTATACGCGTCAGACGGATTCCTACCTGGCCATCGGCCTGCTGAGCAATGACAAGGTGATGCAGGTCTACGGTTTCAGCGCCGGCATCGGTACCCGCCTGAAATGGCCTGACAACCATTTCACCCTCTACAACAGCCTGAACTGGATGACGTATTCCCTGAAGAATTGGTTCAGCGGATACTTCATGTTCACGGACGGCATCTCGCACAACTTCAGCTACACGCTGAACCTGAACCGCACGTCCACCGACCAGCAGATCTTCCCGCGTACGGGATCGATCTTCTCGGCCAGCGTGCAGCTGACGCCGCCGTATTCCCTGCTGCGCAAGCGTGACCGCGGGACACTGGACGCTACGGGCAATCCCGTGCGCGTGTCCAGCTATAAGGATATCGACTATGACAAGTGGTCTTCGCCGGACCGCTACAAGTGGATCGAGTACCACAAGTGGATGGTCAGCGGCGAAGTGTACTCCAAGATCGTGGGCAATTTCGTGATCATGGGCCGTGCGCAGTTCGGTTACCTGGGCTATTACAACCGCAGGTGGGGCTATTCTCCTTTCGAGGGATTCCGTGTCGGCGGCGACGGTATGTCCGGCTATGATTCCTACGGCTCTGACGTGATCGCGCTCCGCGGTTATTCCAACTACTCCCTGACGCCTTTCGAGGCGACGCCTTACAATACCAACGGGTACTATGCCGGAAACGTGTATGATAAGTTCACGATGGAGTTCCGGTTCCCGCTGGTGCTCCAGCCGCAGTCGACGATCTTCGCGCTGGGCTTCCTGGAGGGCGGTAACTGCTGGTCCGACATCAAGAACGTCAACCCGTTCCAGATCAAGCGTTCGGCCGGTGTGGGTATCCGGGTCTTCCTGCCGATGATCGGCCTCCTGGGTGTGGACTGGGGGTATGGCTTCGACAACCCCGACAAGAAACAGCGCAGCCAGGTCCATTTCCTGATCGGCCAGCAGTTCTAATTCGGAATTATTCTTATATTTGTGGCACGATATCTGATTCTTCGTTTGTCAAATGATTATTAAATTATTCTAACAATATGAAAAAGATTATTCTGTTTGCCGCCATGGCACTCGTTTCCCTTACGGTTTCCGCGCAGGGAAAATTCGCGTATGTCAATTTCAACGAATTGGTCATGCTGATGCCCGAGGCTGACGAGGCCCGCACCACCATGAATACCGCCAGCAAGGAAGCGGACGATACGTACAAGACCATGCTCGAGGAGGCGCAGGCCAAGTTCGCCGAATACCAGCAGAAGCAGGCTTCCTGGACTCCTGCGATCAAGGAAAGCAAGGAGAAGGAACTGAGCGATATCCAGAACCGCATCCAGGAATTCCAGCAGTCGATCCAGGCGGAGCTCCAGCAGCAGCAGAACAAGTTGATGGAACCCATTTACAAGAAGGCGCAGGAGACCCTCGAGAAACTGGCGAAGGAAGGTGGATTCACGATGGTGTTCGACGCTTCCCAGTACCTGTATGTCGACAAGGCCCAGTGCAAGGACCTGACGCCCGATGCCCGCAAGGCGCTCGGCATCCCTGAAGGTCGTACGTTGGAGTCGCTCCAGGCTGAACTGCAGGCTGCTGCCCAGCAGTAATCGCAGCGTTATTGAATCATAGGGCGGGCCCGGCTGGGTGCCGCTCTTTTTTGTTTTTTTCCTTGTTTGCTGCACTTTTATTCTTTACATTTGTTTCTTGATACCGGGCTGATGCCCTAAATGAATTGACATGGAACACAAAGTGATTGAAACCCCGGATGTGGTCATCCGCTTCGCGGGGGATTCCGGAGACGGGATGCAGCTGACAGGAACATTGTTCGCCAATCTGTCGGCCGTTTACGGGAACGGCCTTTCCACGTTCCCGGATTACCCTTCGGAGATCCGTGCGCCAAAGGGAACCGTTGCCGGCGTTTCCGGTTTCCAGGTCCACATCGGACGCGGGAAAGTGAACACCCCCGGCGACTATTGCGACCTGCTGGTGGCGATGAACCCGGCCGCCCTGCGCGCCAACGCGAAATGGCTCAAGCGGACGGCGACGGTCCTGGTCAACGCAGACGCCTTCGACGACGCCCTGCTCGCCAAGGCCGGTTTCACCGGCGATCCTTTCGAGGAACTCCACATCGAGGACCGGAACATCATCATGGCCCCCATCACCCACCTGACGGAAGAGAGCCTGAAGGACAGCGGACTGGATATGAACGCCGTCCACAAATGCAAGAACATGTTCACCCTCGGCATGGCCTGTTACCTGTACAGCCGGCCGTTGGACTATATCTATACCTATTTGGAGTCACGCTTCGCGAAGAAGCATCCGGAGATGATCGAACCCAACCGCAAGGTGGTCACCGACGGATATAACTACGCTGCCGCCATCCAGGCCGTTCCCAACACCTATACCATTGAACCGGAGGTGCAGGAGAAGGGCCAGTACCGCAATATCACCGGTAACCAGGCGGTCGCCTGGGGCCTCATCGCCGCGGCCGAGAAAGCGGGCCTTCCGCTCTTCTGCGGGTCGTATCCGATCACGCCGGCAACGTCCATCCTGGAAGAACTTGCGATCCACAAGAACTTGGGAGTCAAGACGATGCAGACGGAGGACGAGATCGCGGGAATCTGCTCCGCCATCGGCGCCTCCTTCGCCGGCAGCCTGGCCGTGACGACCACTTCCGGGCCGGGTCTCTCCCTGAAGTCCGAGGCGCTGGGCCTGGCCGTGATGACGGAACTGCCCCTCGTCCTCGTGGATGTCCAGCGGGGCGGTCCCTGTACGGGCCTGCCTACCAAGACGGAACAGGCCGACCTGAGCGAGGCGCTCTACGGCCGGAACGGGGAGTGCCCGCTCGTCGTGATGGCCGCTCATTCGCCTGCCCACTGCTTCGACGCCGCCTTTACGGCCGCCAAGGTCGCGGTGGAGCATATGACGCCGGTCATCCTGCTCTCCGAGGGCTATCTGGGCAACGGCTCCGAGCCGTGGAAGATTCCGTCGATGGACGCTTATCCGCCGATCCGGCCGCGGTTCGTTTCCGCTGGGGACGGTGTCAAGTTCCGTCCGTTCGAGCGCGATCCCGAGACGCTGGCCCGCCGCTGGGCGCCGGTCGGCACCCCGGGGAAGGAGCACCGGGTGGGCGGCTTGGAGAAGAACCACGACGGTGTGCTTTCCAACCAGCCCGAGAACCATGAACTGATGGTACGCGAACGTGAGGAGAAAGTCGCGCGCGTCGCCGCGGACATCCCCGACCTCGTCGTGGACGGCCCGCAGGAAGGCGACTTGCTGCTGGTCGGCTGGGGCGGCACGTACGGCCATCTCCTGACGGCGGTGGATCAGCTGCGTGCGGCGGGCCGGACGGTCAGCCGGGTGCACTTCGACTTCATCAATCCGCTCCCGAAGAATACGGCGGAGGTCTTCTCGCGCTTCCGCAGGATCCTCGTCTGCGAGCTCAACCGCGGACAGTTCGCCGCCTGGCTGCGGACGCAGCTTCCGCAGTTCCAGTATCTGCAGTGCAACAAGGTGCAGGGCCAGACATTCCTGGTGCAGGACATCGTCGAGGCCGTTGAAAACATCGGATAGGAGGAAAGACTATGGCTACATATACGCTGAAAGATTTCAAGAGCGACCAGGAGGTCCGCTGGTGCGCCGGCTGCGGCGATTATTCCGTGCTCGCCGCCCTGCAGCGCACGCTGCCGAAGGTATGTGAAGAGAAGGGCATCGACAAGGAGAAAGTCGTCGTCGTGTCCGGCATCGGGTGCTCTTCGCGGCTCCCGTACTATATGAACACCTATGGTTTCCACAGCATCCACGGCCGTGCCGCCATCATCGCGACGGGCATGAAGGTCGCTTCGCCCGGACTGTCCGTGTGGCAGATCAGCGGCGACGGCGACGCGCTGGCCATCGGAGGCAACCATTTCATCCACGCGATCCGCCGCAACGTGGACTTCAACATCCTCCTGTTCAACAACCGCATCTACGGCATGACGAAGGGGCAGTATTCCCCGACGTCGAAGTTCGGGGCGGTGACCAAGACCTCCCCGTACGGGACGGTCGAGGAGCCGTTCAACCCCGGCAGCCTGGTGCTCGGCGCGAAGGGAACCTTCTTCGCCCGCGGCCTGGACACGAAACTCGCCCTGAACGAGGAGATCATGTTGGCGGCCTCCCGCCACGAGGGGACTTCCGTGATGGAATTCCTGACGAACTGCGTCATCTTCAACAACGGGGCGCACGCCGATCTGTCCGACCGCGCCGTCACCGACGACCATACCATCACGCTGCGCGCCGGCGGGAAGATGCTCTTCGGGAAGGACCGCGACAAGGGGCTCGTGCTGGACGGCTGGAAGCTCAAGGTGGTCCGCCTCGGCGTCGACGGGGTGACGGAGGACGACATCCTCACGCACGACCCGCATGAAGACAACCTGGGCCTGCAGATGATGCTCGCCGACATGAAGGGCCCGGATTTCCCGGTCGCCCTCGGCGTGATCCGCGACGTGCCTGCCCGGACCTACGACCACGAAGTGGCCGCACAGCTTGAGAAGGTCACCGCATCGGCGCGCGTCCACTCGGTGGACGAATTGCTGCACAGCGGCTCTGTGTGGGAACTGAAATAATTGATACTAACCCATTTGCATAACATGAAAACGACAACCATCATGGCCCGTCTCCAGGCCAAGTACCCCGGTGAGAAAGAATATCTCCAGGCGGTGCAGGAGGTGCTCGAATCCATCGAGGAAGTGTACAACAAACACCCCGAGTTCGAGCGTGCGAAGATCGTGGAGCGTCTTGTCGAGCCCGACCGCATCTTCACGTTCCGGGTCACTTGGGTGGACGACCAGGGAGATGTGCAGACCAACCTCGGCTACCGGGTGCAGTTCAACAGCGCCATCGGTCCGTACAAGGGCGGTCTCCGCTTCCACCGTGCCGTCAGCCCGTCCATGCTCAAGTTCCTGGGCTTCGAGCAGACCTTCAAGAATGCATTGACGACCCTGCCGATGGGCGGGGCGAAAGGCGGCTCCGACTTCGATCCGGTCGGCAAGTCCGACGCCGAGATCATGCGCTTCTGCCAGGCGTTCATGCTGGAACTCTGGCGCTGCATCGGTCCCGACCAGGACATCCCTGCGGGTGACGTGGGCGTGGGCGGCCGCGAAATCGGCTTCCTGAACGGCATGTACCAGAAGCTCGCCCGCGAATACCATACCGGCGTCCTGACCGGCAAGGGCATGACCTGGGGCGGTTCGATCCTCCGTCCGGAGGCGACCGGTTTCGGCGCCCTGTATTTCACCCAGCACCTGCTTCACAAGGCGGGCAAGGACATCAAGGGCCAGAAGGTCTGCCTGTCCGGCTTCGGCAACGTCGCCTGGGGCGCGGCCACGAAGGCGGTCCAGCTGGGCGCGCAGGTCGTCGCGATCTCCGGACCGGACGGTGTCTGCCATATTCCCGGCGGCATCACGCCCGAGATGATCGACTACATGCTGGTGATGCGTTCCTCCAACCGCAACCGCGTGGAGGACATGGCGGACAAGTTCCCGGATAAAGCGCAGTTCACCGCCGGCAAGAAGGCGTGGAGCATTCCCTGCGACATCGCCCTTCCGTGCGCGTTCCAGAACGAGCTTTCCGAGGAGGATGCGAAGGAACTGAAAGCCAACGGCTGCTGGTGCTGCTGCGAGGTTTCCAACATGGGTTGCCAGCCCGGCGCTATCCATTTCTTCCAGAACAACGGCGTCCTCTTCGCTCCCGGCAAGGCGGTGAATGCGGGCGGCGTGGCCACGTCCGGCCTGGAAATGACCCAGAACGCGGCCCACATCTCCTGGTCGGCCCAGGAGGTGGACGACAAGCTGCACTGGATCATGCAGAGCATCCACGAGCAGTGTGTCAAGTTCGGCACCCGTCCGGACGGCACCGTGGATTACGTGAAGGGCGCGAACATCGCCGGTTTCATGAAGGTCGCCCAGGCGATGCTTGAGCAGGGGATCGTCTGATCCTGTTCTTAAACTTGTTGAAAAATAACGCGTCTCCCTCCCGGAGATGCGTTGTTTTTTTCGTGTTATTCCGGTAATAATGCTTACATTTGCAAGATAAATTGCGATAAAGGAATTATAATCGTAAATCACATATGAAAAGAATCCTTCTGGCGATTGCAGTGGTCGTCCTCGCAGGGTCCTGCCAGACGCAGCCCCGGACGAACATCCAGAAAAAAGCCGACGAGTACGCCCTCGTGAAAGTGGGCACGCCGGACCTGTCGGGCATCACCGACAACGGCAAGGAAGTACTCAATCTCTACAAGTTCGCGGCCGACCAGGCCGACAGCATCTACTGGCAGCAGTTCTTCGGCGACCGGTCCGTCATCGACGCCCTTCCGGACGAAGACCTGAAGGCCTATGCCGCGATCAACTACGGTCCTTGGGACCGTCTGACCGGCGTCCCGTTCATCGAGGGTTACGGCACCATGCCCCTCGGCGCGAATTTCTACCCGGCCGACATGACGGCGGATGAGTTCGTCCGTTTCGAGGATCCTTCCAAGAACAGCCCGTACACCCTGATCCGTCGCGGAGAGGACGGAAAACTGGTTTCCGTGCCTTATCACGAGGCTTTCGCCGCCCAGATCGAGAAGATCTGCAACTGCCTGCAGGCGGCGGCCGACATCACGATCAAGCCCTCCGTCCGCGCCTATCTGCTCAAGAAGTGCGATGCGCTTCGCAGCGACGACTACTATGAGAGCGAGAATGCGTGGCTGGACATGACCGACAGCAAGATGGACCTGGTGATCGGCCCGAGCGAGGTGAACGACGACCGTTTCTTCGGCCTGAAGGCATCCTATGACGCCTATGTCCTCCTCAAGGACCTCGACCGCACGGCCGTGCTGAACCAGTTCGGCCCCATGCTCCCCGAATTCCAGAAGATGCTTCCTTGCGCCGACGAATACAAGGCCTTCACCCCCGGCACGGAGTCGGACGTGTTCGCCTGCGACGCCATCTACCTGGCCGGCCACGCCAATGCCGGCATCAAGCTGATGGCGATCAACCTTCCGAACGATCCGCGGGTCCAGGAAGAGAAGGGTACCCGCACCATCCTGCTGCGCAACATCATGATGGAGAAGTTCAACCGCGTCGTCAGCCCCGTCGGCCAGATCGCGATCAACGTCGAGCAGACGGAGCACCTGGACGCCGAGGCCTTCTACTGGAACATCGCTTTCCGCGAGATCGCCCATGGACTGGGCGTGAAGGAGACGGTCAACGGCAAGGGCACCGTGGCGGAAGCCCTGGGCGGCAAGGCGCTGACCTGGGAGGATGCCAAGGCCAATGTCGTCGGTCTCTACCTGGTGTGCAAGCTGCTGGACGCGCACAAGCTTCCCGGCCTCACCCTGAAGGAGGACGCCATTACGACGTTCGTCGCCAACCTGATCCGCTCCGAGCGCTTCGGCGTCACCGAGCAGCTGGGCCGCGCCTATGTGATGATCTTCAACTACCTGTACGGGAACGGCGCGTTCACCCGCGCGGACAACGGACGCTACACGATCGACTTCGACAAGACGCAGTCGCTCGTCGCCGACCTCGCCGGCATCATTCTCAAGACCCAGGCGGAAGGCGACTATGCCTTCGCCGAGCAGTTCGAGGCCCGCTACTGCAAGGAGTCCGAGACGTTCCGCGCCGACCTCACCAACATCCGCCTGGAGAACATCCCGGTCGACCTGAAATTCGAATTCGAGAAGTAAAGTTGACAACCCATCGCTTATAATCATTTTTCATATGGCTGACAAGAAATTCAATGCGAAGTACTGCGTGCTCCTTCCGATCGTCCTGATCGTGACGCTTTTCCTGTGGTGCGTGCCTACTTCGTTCTTCGGAATCGATGCGCTGACGGTCGTCCAGCAGCGCGTGATCGCTCTCTTCGTCTTCGCGGCGCTGATGTGGATGTTCGAGATCATCCCGAACTGGACTACTTCGCTGCTGGTCATCGTCTTTGCCCTGCTGACCGTTTCCAACAAGGGTATCAAGTTCTTCTGCAACCCCGACCTCGGCCAGCTCGTCAGCTACAAGGAGCTGATGGCCGCTTTCGCCGACCCGGTCGTCATGCTCTTCCTGGGCGGTTTCGTTCTCGCGATCATGGCGGAGAAATACGGCCTGGACGTGACCCTGGCCCGCGTGCTGCTCGCTCCCTTCGGAACGCGTCCGCGGATGGTCCTCCTGGGCTTCCTCATCGTCATCTCCATCTTCTCGATGTTCATGAGCAACACGGCGACGGCCGCGATGATGCTCGCCTTCCTGGCCCCCGTGCTCGCCGTCCTGCCGCAGGACGACAAGGGCCGCATCGGACTGGCGCTCTCGATCCCGATCGCCGCGAACATCGGCGGTATCGGAACGCCGATCGGAACGCCTCCCAACGCGACGGCGGTCAAGTTCCTCGCCGAGTCCGGCAATGAGGTCGGCTTCATGACGTGGGCCGCCCACATGGTCCCGTACGTCGTCCTCATGATCCTGTTCGCCTGGATCCTCCTGCAGTTCTTCTTCCCGTTCAAATCGCGCGAGGTGAAGCTTGAGATCCCCAAGAACAAGCGCCAGAGCGACTGGAAGACCATCCTGGTCTGGATCACCTTCCTCGGCACCATCCTGCTGTGGGCCACCGAGCAGCTGACGGGCATCAACTCCAATGTCGTCGCCCTGATTCCGCTCGGCGTGCTGACGGCGACGGGCATCTTCACGAAGGATGACATCAAGGAGATCAACTGGAGCGTGCTCTGGTTGGTGGCCGGCGGTTTCGCCCTGGGCACCTGCCTGCAGGGCACCGGTCTGGCGAAGGTCCTGATCGAGGCCATCCCGTTCGGCTCGATGTCCGTCGTGCTGGTCATCATCATCGCCGGCCTTGTCTGCTACTTCCTTTCGAACTTCATCAGCAACTCCGCGACGGCGGCGCTGCTGATCCCGATCCTGATCGTTGTCGCGCAGGGCATGGCCGACCCGGCCGCCGCGAACAACGCTTCTTTCGTCGCCCTGGGCGGCACGAAGGCGATGATTTCCTTCATCGCGGTCTGCGCCTCCATCGCGATGTGCTTCCCGATCTCCACGCCTCCGAACGCGATCGCCGCTTCCACGGGTCTCGTCGAGACCAAGGACATGGCCAAGATCGGCCTGATCATCGGTGTCGTCGGCTTCATCCTCGGTTATTTCTGGCTCACGAAGCTATTCCCTTTCGCTTAATTGATTGAAAATGAAAAAGACAGTTATCGTTCTTTCCCTCGTCGCGCTGGCGGTTTCCTCCCTGGGGCTCCGTGCGCAGGACAAGGCGACCTTCACCCCGTACGGTTTCTTCCGTACATATGGCATCTTTGATTCCCGCATGAACAAGGCGGGCTCCGAAGACCTCTTTTATTATCTTCCGTTGGACCGGAACCTCGACGCGACGCTCGGCAGCCCGACCTTCGCGAAGGACCTCAATGCGGTCCCTTCCTTCAAGATGTATGCGATCACTTCACGCTTCGGCTTGAACATGAAGGGGTACCGGATCGGTTCTGCCGACGTGACGGGCAAGGTCGAGGCGGATTTCTACTGCATGAACGGCAGCACGGCCACGCTGCGTCTCCGCCAGGCGTTCGTGAATTTCTCCTGGATGGGTGACAATGGCAACAAGACGGACCTGAAGGTCGGACAGGCCTGGCACCCGATGGCGGCGGACATGCCGTATGCGGTGAACATCGAGTCCGGCTCTCCGTTCAGCCCCTTCGCCCGCAGCCCGCAGGTCATGCTCGACGCCCAGCTGGGCGGCGGCTTCACCCTGACGGCCGGCATCCTCTATCCGATGCAGTATCAGCCGACCGGCCCTGCCGGCGCTTCCGAGAACTATGCCAAGTATGCACTCGTCCCTGAGGCATACGCGGGCATCTCCTATGCGAGCGGTGATTTCCTGGCCCGCCTCGGCGCCGACGTCATCACGCTGAAGCCGCGCTATCAGCGTGTGTCCGACCGGATCACCATGGTGACGCCGATGCTCTACTTCCAGTACAAGTACGATACGTTCAAGGTCAACGCGAAGACGGTGCTGGCCTCCGGCGGCGACCACATGCGTCTGATGAGCGGTTATGCGCTCTACGATACGTCCGATCCGCTGAACTACAAGTACACGCCGCTGCGGAATTCCTCTTCGTTCGTGTCCGTTTCCTACGGTTCCAAGATCCAGGTGATGGGCATGGTCGCTTACATGAAGGCGCTGGGCGCCGCGCATGACCTGCCTGTCAATGCGGCCGGCAGCATCAACGCGGGCAACATCTATTACTTCGGCAGCGGTTTCAAGAACCTGAACCAGCTGGTCCGTTTCACTCCGACGGTGGCTTACAACGTGGGCAAACTGACGCTTGCCCTGGAGTATGACAACACCATCGCGGAGTACGGCGACATCACTTCGATGAATGCGAAGGCGCTTTGCACGAAGGACAAGCACCTCATCATCAACCACCGTATCCTTTCCGTGTTCCGGCTCAGCTTCTGATGCTGCGGCGCGGATGAAAAAGGACCGGCTCCTCTTGGGGCCGGTCCTTTTTTTGCGCCTTCCGTGTCGGTGCGGGCGGGCTTCGGACGGTACGCCCTTCGGGCTGTCCCTCCCGCTGCGCTGCGCTTGCGGGCCCCTCCCGTTCACGAAGCCACGGGCGGCTACGCCGTCCGAAGCCCGTCCCGCGCCGGCCCTGCACGTGCCTCCCGGTGCCGGAAAGAGTGCAAAAAAGGAGGATGACTGGCGGTCATCCTCCTTTTTTGCGGGGACTTGCGGTCCGTTATTCGCCGGAAGTGAAGCGGTAGGTGCCGGATCCGACTTCGTGCACGTCGTAACGGGCGTCGTCCAGCGGCTCGGCCGCAGCCTCGGCCACGTTCTTGGGAACATACACGGTGGCGTGGCAACCGACGGGCACCTGCACTTCGACCGTCACCTTCTCGCCGTCGTGCGAGACGGACGAGCTGACCTTTCCGTAAGGGGTCTGCGTGCTGTAGCTGACGTTCTCCAGGGCGGCGACGGGCATCGGACGGACGATGACGTGGCGGAATCCGGGCTCGGCAGGATCGGTGTCCACGCCGGCCAGGACGCGGGAGAACCAGGTCAGGCCGCCGCCGAACATCGGGTGGTTGCGGGAATCGGTGCCGCTCCACATCTCCCAGGACGTGGTGGCGCCCTGCTCGATCCACCAGCCGTAGCTCGGGAAGTCACGCTGGTTCATGAGGGTGTAGGCCACGTCGCCCATGCCGTTCATCGACAGGGCCTCGAAGAGGAAGCGGGTCGCGACGAAACCGGTGTTGACGTGTCCTTTATACTTGACCATCAATTCGTTCCGAAGCGTCTCGCGGACACCGGCGCGGTATTCCTCCGGCACACCCATATACAGGGCGTAGGCGTTGCTTCCGAAGTCGCCGTAGGATTTCTCTTCCGCGTTGTAGAACACCTTGTGGAATGCTTCCCACGTCCGGTCGCGCAGGGCGGCGTATTCCTCGGCCGTGGCCGTGTCGCCCAGCACCGTGGCGGCCGCGGCCGCGTTCCTCGCGCAGTACCAGTAGTAGAACGTATGTACAAGGGCGTCGTCCGGGGTCCGGAACGCCGGGGCCCAGTCACCCAGGTTGTACCAGTAGAACGGCTTGCCGTCCGGCGTGGGGCGCTGCTGGTGGACGGTTCCGTCCGGCCGGGCCCACGAACCCAGGTAGCCGATGTATTTCTTCATGCCTTCCAGGCTCTGCGCAAGCATCTGCGTGTCGCCGTAGCGCTCGTAGAAGTCCCAGGGCATCACGCAGATGGACGCGCCCCACGGCACGCCGCCGCCGCACATCGGCTCCCAGGGGGCGCCGTTGGGGACGTAGCCGGTCTCGGGATGCTGGCTGTTCAGCACGTCGCCGATCCACTTGTTGTAGAAGGCATCGGCCGCGAAGGAGGAGATCACGGCGTTCATCGCCACCTCGCCGTCACCGGTGTAGGGGAGACGCTCGCGGTGCGGGCAGTCCGTGGCGACGGCGCTGTGCATGTTGTCGATCTGCGCCTGCCGGAAGATGGTCAGGATCTGCTCGAAGAGCGGGTTGGAACAGGTGAATTCCGCGTTGACGGGCACGTCGGTGCCCACGGATTCGGCGACGACCTGCGCCTCGGTCAGGTTCTCGATGCCGGAAATGACGGCCTCGCGGAACACGAACCAGGTGAAGCGGGGTGCGAAGTCGACCGGTGCGTCACCGGCGAAGGTGTATTCGCAGCGCGGGCTCGGATATTCGCTGATGTAGTTCACTTTCAGGACGTCGCCCGCTTTCCCGCGGATGCCCTTGAAGTGCACCCAGCCCGAGATGACGGTGCCGAAGTCCACCTTGTAGGAGCCGTCCTCCTGCTTCTCGAACGAGATCGGTTTGTAGGTCTTCAGGATCTTGTCGGTCGGGCCCATGTTCGCGGTCAGCGGACCGTCGGGGGCGTTCCGCACCACGGCGTCCTGCCAGTCGGAGTCGTCGAGACCGGCACGGTTCCAGCCGGCGATCTCCTCGCGGGCGTCATAGGCTTCGCCTCCCCAGATGTCGCCGAAGATGAAGGGCGAGGGGGCCGCCTTCCAGCTGGTGTCGGAACAGACGCTTTCCTTGCGTCCGTCCTTGTATGTCAGTTCGATCCGGCAGATCAGGCGCGGCACGCCGAAGCTTTCGCACTGGCGCGGGCCCGCCGAAGGGGCGGTGTGGAAGTAGCCGTTGCCCAGGATGACGCCCACCGCATTGTCGCCCTTCTTGAGCAGGGAGGTGATGTCATAGCCCAGGTAGAGGGTCCGGTAGGCGGTGACTTCCGGGTCCAGCGGGATCCGGGGATTCTCTTTCAGGTGCGGGCGCAGGGTGTAGTCGGTCAGGCCGGGCGCGAGGAAGTCGTCGCCGACTTTCTGTCCGTTAAGGCTCATTTCGAAGTAGCCGAGGCCGCTGATGTAGGCCTTCGCTTCCTTCAGGCCGGCGCCGACCTTGAACTCCTTGCGGAACATCGGGTAACGGGTGTACCAGTTGCCGAAGACGTCTTCCTGCCAGGGCGCGCCGATCCACTGCGCCTGCCAGCCGTCTTTCGCCGGGCCGGTACCCCAGCAGGCGGCCTTGCTCCAGGCGGAGGGGTTGCCGGCGGCGTCCCAGACACGGACTTTCCAGTAGTAGGTCTTCATGGGCTCGAGCGCGGCCCCGCCGAAGGGAACGAGGTGCGATTCGGCGGATGCCTGCCTGCCGGAGTCCCAGACGTCGGCCTTCCCTTCCTTCAGCAGGGCGGGGGAGGAGGCGACGAGGATCTGCCATGCGGTCTGGCATTCCCCCTGGATGCCGGGTCGGACGGTTTCGTCGATCCAGGAAAGGCGGGGGGCGGCGGCTTCGACGACCGCCGGGTCGACCTGGTATTCGCAGCGCAGCTGGACGGGACGGAGGTTCCCCTTCCCGCCGCAGGCGCAGACCAGGGCCGCCAGGACGGCGGCTGCGCAGATGAGGTGCTTTTTCATATGGAAATCTTTTAGATGTGAGCGATGGAATGGACCGGAGCGATCTCCTCCAGGCGTGAGCGCCCGTTCAGTCCGTCGAGCTCCACGATGAAGATGAATTCGTTGACCTTGACGCCGTACTCCTTCCCGCTGATGGTCATCCGCGTTCCGTTCAGGGCCTTGGCCACGCCTTCCGCCGTCCCGCCGGTGGCGAGTACGTCGTCGACGATCGAAACGTGGAACACGCCGTCCTGCGCGGGCCCGGCCGCGATGTCGGAGTTGCGGTAGAAGAGTTTGTCCGCTCCGTATTCCTTCATCACTTCGATGGTCTTGAGGTCGTCTCCGCTGAAGGGCAGCTTCCCGCGCTTGCGGAACAGGATGATGTTCTCCACGCCGCTGTCGGAGAGCAGGAGCGGAGAGGCGAAGAGGAAGGCGCGCGCTTCGGGACAGGCGACGGAGGGAGCCGTGATCTTCGCGCCGACTTCCTTCATGACCTCGGCGAAGATCTTCCTGTCCTGCAGATACGGAATGATATCCACGAACTTGATCCCGGGCGTCGGGAAGTCCTGGTAGAATTTCAGGGATTCTTCAAACATGGCGGTTGTTGATAACTTTGTGGATTATTGTCTTTGTAAAGGTATGGATTTTCTCTGACAATCGGTCTATTTTTGTAGAAAGTATGCACGTTAGTTTTTAATCTAATACGTTTTATGTCAACTAAAACCTTCCTCGCTGTCGCTGCAGCGGCGTTCGCCTTTTCTCTAGGAGCGAAGGCGCAGACCAATGTCCAGACGTTCTACGATTTCGGAAAGGATCGCAGTTACGTGACTACTACGTTCGAGATGTTCAAAGGGGACAAGTTCGGTGACACCTTCTTCTTCATCGACCACTACTACAACAGCACGGACAAGGCGCTCAAGCACGAAGGCGCGAGCGGCGCCATCAACGGCAGCTATTTCGAGATCGAGCGCGGCATCAACTTCTGGCAGGATTCCGACCTGAAGGACCTGAGCGGCCACATCGAGTATGACGGAACGACCTGGGGCCAGGGCACCTGGTGCTTCGGCGCGAAGTATTTCTTCCACTCCGACGACTTCGCCAAGACCCTCTCCCTGTACGCGATGTACGAGACGTTCCGCGGCTTCGGCGAGGCGGACATCCCGATCAAGTTCACCGCCGTCTGGGGCATCAACAACCTGTTCGGTCTGAACGGCCTCACTTTCAAGGGCTTCGCCGACCTCTGGGGCAACAACACCTTCTGGATCGCCGACGGCACCACGACCAAGTGGACCTTCCTTACCGAGCCGCAGCTCTGGATCAACCTCGGGAACGCGTTCGACGGCCATCTCGACCTCGGCGGCGAGTTGGAATTTTCCTACAATTTCGCGGGCAACAAGGGCTTCATGTGCAACCCCTGCGCCGGTATCCGCTGGACCTTCTGACACTCACTCCACCACAAATAACACACAAATATGGCTGAAACGAACACCACGGCCCCCCGTCCGCAGAAAGCGGGCTGGCTGACCCGGCTCTTCGGTTTCGACGGCTCCAAGATGAAGGTCTCCACCGAGATCCTCGCCGGCATCACGACCTTCCTCGCGATGTCCTACATCCTGGCCGTCAACCCTTCCATCCTCGGTGACACCGGGATGGACAAGAACGCCCTGTTCTCGGCGACGGCGGTCTCCGCCATCTTCGCCACCCTCGTGATGGCCCTGTATGCGAAACTGCCCTTCGCCCTCGCCCCCGGCATGGGACTGAACGCCTTCTTCTGCTATTCCGTCTGCCTCGGCATGGGCTACTCCTGGCAGTTCGCCCTGACGGCGGTCCTCATCGAAGGCTTCATTTTCGTGATCCTGACCTTGACCAACGTGCGGGAGGCGATCGTGAACGCCTTGCCGAAGTCCATGCGGAAGGCGATCGGAGCGGGCATCGGCCTGTTCATCGCGCTGATCGGCCTGAAGAGCGGCGGCATCGTCGTCGACAACCCGGCCACGCTGGTGGACCTCGGCACCCTGACGAGCGGCCCCGGCCTGCTTTCCGTGATCGGTCTCATCCTCACCGGCATCCTGGTCATCCTGAACGTGCCCGGCGCCCTGCTGATCGGCATCATCGCCACGGCCCTGATCGGCATTCCGATGGGAATCACCAAGTTCAGCGGCATCATCTCGACGCCTCCGAGCCTGTCCCCGATCTTCTGCAAGTTCGACTTCTCGCAGGTGCTCAGCATCGACATGCTCGTCGTGGTCTTCACCTTCCTGTTCGTCGACATGTTCGATACGATCGGCACCCTGGTCGGCGTGACCACCAAGGCCGACATGGTCGATGAAGACGGCAAGCCCATCCGCCTGAACCAGGCCTTCATGGCCGACGCCCTCGGTACGATGGCCGGCGCCGTTCTCGGTACCAGCACCGTCACCACCTATGTGGAGAGCGCTTCCGGCGTCGCCCAGGGCGGACGCAGCGGCCTGACTGCCGCCGCCACGGCCGGCTGTTTCATCCTCGCGCTGTTCTTCGCCCCGCTGTTCACCGCGATCCCCGGATCGGCGGTCTGCCCGGCGCTCGTGATCGTGGGTCTGTTCATGCTGAGCCCGATCAAGGACATCCCGCTCGATGATTTCTCCGAGTCGATTCCGGCGTACCTGACGCTCATCCTGATGCCGATGACCTATTCGATTTCGCACGGCATCATGATCGGCCTCATCTCTTACGTCGTCCTGAATCTCTGCACCGGCAAGGTCAAGAAGGTCAGCCCCTTCATGATCGTCCTGGCCATTTTGTTCGTCCTAAAATATATTTTCTTGTAATTTGTTGTCAGAAAGCAAATTAACAAGTTTGTTCCTTGGGTGTTAATAACTTTTGCAATTAATTTCTCCAAGGGGACGGATAATGACTATCTTTGCTGAAGGTTGGTTCGGACCGGATGTACGGTCCGGACCAATTTCAGCCAAGGTCGGCAAAAATTCGTAATAACTCTCTATATATGGACGTAACTGTAAGAAAGACCAACGGCTCCTACGAGGAGTACGACAAGGTCAAACTAATGAATGGTATTCGCGAGGCCTACAAATCGGCCGGCGAAGAGTGTCCAGAGGCCGTGGTGGTTTCCATTGCGGAAAACCTCTACATTTATGATAAAATCACAAGCCGTGAAATTAGGAGGCAGGTAGAGGAGAGTTTGATGTCCATCAACAAGAAGGTGGCGATCGCCTACATCGAGAAATTCGACGCCGGGCTCGACCTGAGGAAGAAAAGAGACTTCATCAGGGACTACATCGCCGCTTCCAATGCCGCTACGGGTTCCAAGTTCGACGCCAATGCCAACGTGACGCGCAAGAACATCGTCACGCTCGGACAGGAACTCTACAAGGAGAACAACATCAAACAGAACCGCTACATCATGAAGGACAAGATCAAGGCGCTGTACGGTCGTTCGCTGGCGAACCAGTACATCAAGGACCTTGAGAGCCACGTCCTTTACAAGCATGACGAGAGCGGCACCCCGGGTTATCCGTACTGCGTGGCCATCACGATGTATCCGTTCCTGGTGGACGGCCTGCGGAACCTGGGCGGCGTCTCGATCGCGCCTACCGACCTGAAATCTTTCTGCGGAGAATTTATCAACCTGGTGTATTCCATCTCCTCCCAGTTCATGGGAGCGGTCGCCACGCCGGAATTCCTCATGTACCTGGACTACTTCATCCGGAAGGACTACGGCGACGACTACATCGAGCACCTGGAGGATGTCGTCGAGAACAACATCAAGCAGCGCACGCTGGTCAAGGTGATCGACAACTACTTCCAGCAGGTGGTCCACTCGATGAACATGCCTGCGGGCAACCGCGGCTACCAGACCGTCTTCTGGAACATCAGCTACTTCGACGAGAACTACTTCAAGGGCGTCTTCGGCGACTTCCGTTTCCCGGACGGCACCGCACCCAAGTGGGAGACCCTTTCCTGGCTGCAGAAGCACTTCATGAACTGGTTCAACGAGGAGCGCAACCACTACATCCTCACCTTCCCGGTGGAGACGATGGCGCTGATGACCGACGGCAAGGACGACTTCGCCGACATGGATTACGCCGACTTCACGGCCGAGATGTGGGCGAAGGGCCACAGCTTCTTCTGCTACCTGTCCGACAGCCCGGACAGCCTGGCGAGCTGCTGCCGCCTGCGCAACTCGATCACCGACCTGGACAAGGTCGACGCTTCGCACAACCACACGACGCACCAGTACTCGATGGGTACGGCTTCCGTCTCCACGGGTTCCAAGTCCGTGATGACGATCAACCTCAACCGCCTGATCCAGCTCGCCACCCAGCGTTACTTCCTGGAGAAGAAGGGTGTCATGCTCGCCGGCGGAAAGGCGCTCGAACGGGCCGACTACGACAAGAACCAGCTTTACGCCTACATCCGTGAGGCGGTCACCGAGCAGACGGAGCGCGTGCACAAGTACCAGATCGCCTTCAACGAGATCATCAAGGACTTCCTGGCCGCCCGGATGCTCGACGTCTACTCCGCCGGTTTCATCGACATGCGCCGCCAGTACCTCACCATCGGCGTGAACGGCCTGACCGACGCCGCGGAGTTCCTGGGTCTCACCATCAGCCCGAACCCCGAGTACAACGAGTTCGTGGACACGATCCTCGAGACGATCAACAAGTCGAACCGCAAGGACAAGACGCCCGAGGCGATGTTCAACACCGAGTTCGTCCCCGGCGAGAACCTGTCCGGCAAGAATTACAAGTGGGACCAGCGCGACGGCTTCTACGTGTCGCCGAAGCACAACATGTACAGCTCGTACTTCTACAACCCGGAGGACGATTCGCTGTCGATGATCGACAAGTTCAAGCTGCACGGGAACGATTACGTGAAGCACCTCGACGGCGGATCCGCCCTGCATATGAACGTGGCGGAGCACCTCTCCAAGGACCAGTACCGCCAGCTGCTCAAGGTGGCCGCCCACTACGGCACGAACTACTTCACCTTCAACTGCCGGAACACGGTCTGCAACGACTGCGGTTACATCAGCAAGGACACCCTGGCTGTTTGCCCGAAGTGCGGCAGCCACAACCTGGACTACCTGACCCGCGTCATCGGCTACCTCAAGCGCGTTTCCTCGTTCAGCGAGATGCGCCAGACCGAGGCCGAGCACCGCTTCTACATCCACAGCGAAGAGAATGCGCCGGTGACGGCCCGTCAGGAAAAGGCGGAAGTATGATCAAATATGTCCCCGGAATGACCTCCGTGGTCATCGAGGAGATTCCCGACCGCGTTACCTTGGCAGTGGACATCAGCAACTGCCAAGGTAATTGCGTCGGATGCCATTCTCCCTTTCTGAAAACCGATGTGGGCGACCCGCTGACCGAGGACGTGATCGACGCCCTCGTCGCCGCCAATTTCGGCGTGGACTGTTTCCTGTTCCTGGGCGAGGGGAGAGACCTGCCCCGCCTGCTGAGCCTGGCGGAGCATGTCCGTTCCAAGGGGCTTCTGGTCGCGCTGTATTCCGGCAGGACCGAGGTGGAGGAGGAGATCTACGCCGCCTTCGACTATGTGAAGGTCGGCCCTTACATCGGGAAGTTCGGCCCGCTGAACAGCCGCACGACGAACCAGCGGCTGTTCCGCGTCCACCACGGCGCCGACGGCACGTTCAGCAAGGAGGACATCACCGCCCGGTTCTGGCACCGCGGCATCGACCCGAATGTCGCGATCAAAGCGTGAATCAAGTTCGCTTTGGTCTAAATTCAAAGGAGGCCGGGACGAAAAAGCATATGAAAAGCGGCAGGCGATGATTCGCTTGCCGCTTTCCAGGTCGAGATGATCCGACTCGAACGGACGACCCCTACGTCCCGAACGTAGTGCGCTACCAACTGCGCTACATCTCGAATTCCGTAATCGGGAATATGTTTCTTACGCCAGCTTGTTGATGTAGACTGCGATGCCGCTCTTGAGATTGGCCGCCTTGTTCTTGTGGATGACGCCGATCTTCGCGAGTTTGTCGATCATAGCATACACCTTCGGGGCTCCTTCTTCAGCTGCTTTCTTGTCAGCGGTGTTGCGGATCGCCCGGATGGCGTTTCGTGTGGACTTTGCATAATACTTGTTATGCAATCTCTGCCTTTCGCTTTGGCGATAAGACTTCTTTGCGGATGCGTGATTTGCCATTGTTCTTATTTTTTATATTTGGTAGTGGGTAGGAGAATCGAACTCCTATTGCGGGAATGAAAATCCCGAGTACTAGCCGTTATACGAACCCACCAAACGTGTTCCATCGGCATTGGCATGCCAAACGGGGTTGCAAATATACGCAATATTTTTTCTTTGGCAAAAAAATATTTCACTTTCCTTCTTCCGAAAAGGAATAGGGCCGGTCTTCCGTCCGCGTTCCCCGTCCGGTGACGGGTTTTTCGGACATCCGGAACCGGATCCGGGCGCCTTTCACGAGGTCTTCGTGGCGCAGGAAATTGTGGCTCCAGCTGCGCCCGTTCACTTTTACCTTGCCGATGTACGGGGTCTCCCGGCTGTTCCCGCGGGCCTCCAGGACGATGGTCGCGTCGGGACGCGTGATCGTCATCTTCCGGAAGAGCGGCGTGCCGAGGGCATATTCTCCGGAGCCGGGGCACACGGGGTAGAAGCCCATCGCTGAGAAGACATACCAGGCGGACGTCTGCCCGTTGTCTTCGTCGCCGCAGTACCCGTCCGGGCCGGCGTGGTAGAAACGGTCCATCACCTCGCGGATGCGCTCCTGCGTCTTCCAGGGCTTGCCGCACCAGTCATAAAGGTACAGCATGTGCTGGATGGGCTGGTTGCCGTGGGCGTAGTTCCCCATGTTCATCACCTGCATCTCGCGGATCTCGTGGATGACGCCTCCGTAGTAGCTTTCGTCGTAAAGGGGAGGCATCGAGAACACTGTGTCCAGCTGTTCCTCGAAGCCCTTCTCGCCGCCCATCAGGTCCATCAGGCCGGCGATGTCGTGGAAGACGGACCACGTGTAATGGAGGCTGTTCCCTTCCGTGAAGTCGCCGCCCCACTTGAGCGGGCTGAACGGCCGGCGGAACCGTCCCCCGGCGTCACGGCCGTTCATCAGCCGGTATTCGGCGTCGAAGAGGTTCCGGTAGTTCATGGCAGCCTTCGCATAGGGGGCCAGCTCGGCGTCGCTCTTGCCCAGGCTGCGCCCGAGTTGCAGGATGCACCAGTCGTCATAGGCGTATTCCAGGGTGCGCGCGGCGCTTTCGTTGATCCCCTTGTCGAAGGGCACGAAGCCCAGGGAATCGTACCATTCATGTCCCAGCCGGCCGGTGGACGGGACGGTCGGGTGTACATGGTGCGCGCCGTGCGTGACAGCCTCCCAGAGGGTCTCCACATCGTAGCCGCGGATGCCCTTCAACCAGGCGTCGGCCACCACGGAAGCGGAGTTGTTGCCGACCATGCAGCCGACATGGCCCGGGCTGGACCACTCCGGCAGGAAGCCGCTTTCACGGAAGATATGCACCCAGCCTTCCTGCATCTTGGCGCTCTGCTCGGGATAGACCAGGTTCAGCAGCGGGAACAGGCTGCGGAAGGTGTCCCAGAAGCCGGTGTCGGTGAAGAGATAGCCTTCTTCCTTGGTGCCGGTGTGGGGGCTGTAGTGGACGCGGCGGCCGTCCGGCTCGACCTCGGAAAGGTCGCGCGGGAAGAGCACGCAGCGGTACAGGCAGGAGTAGAAGGTGCGCAGCCGGTCGATGTCGTCATCCTCGACGCGGATGCGTCCCAGGACTTCGTTCCAGCGCGCGCGTCCCGCATCGGCCACCTCCTGGAAGGAGCGGTCGCCGAGCTCCCGCATGTTCTGCTGCGCCTGCGCGGGGGAGAGAAAGGAGGAGGCGATCCGCAGGTGGACCTGCTGTCCCTTCTTCGTGGCGAAGCGGACGAGGGCGTACTGTTCCGGGACAGGGGCGCCGTCGACTTCCGTAACAACCTCGAAGGGCGTGTCGCATTCGATGATGAAATGGTTCCGGAACCCTTCCGGGACCCGGTGGCGGATGGAGGCCGAAAAGCCCGTGATCCGCTGCTGCGCGGCATCGGCCGCGGCCTTTCCGCCCTTGAAGGCGTCGATGACGAGGTAGGCACTGTCTCGCTGCGGGTAGGTGAGGCGGACGACGGCCGCCCGCTCCGTCGGGGTAATCTCCGCGAAGACGTCGTGCTCGGCCAGGTACACCCCGTAATAATACGGCTTGGCCGTTTCCGCCTTGTGCGAGAACCAACTGGCCCGCTGCTCTTCGTCGAAGACCGGGCCGGTCGTCACCGGCAGGAAGGAGAATTCGCCGTAGTCGCCGATCCAGGGCGAGGGCTGGTGCGTCTGCTTGATGCCGCGGATCTTTACGGCATCATAGGTATAGGCCCATCCGGAGCCGTTCTTGCCGGTCTGGGGCGACCAGAAATGCGTTCCCCAGGGAAGGGCGATGGCCGGGTAGGTGTTGCCGGCGGAAAGGGCGTAGGAAGACGCCGTACCGGTGAGCGGGTTGACATAGTCCACGGGATCGGGCCCTTGTGCGGGAGCGGCCCAGGCGGCCAGGACGCCCGTCAGGAGGGCGGCGGCGCAGGCGAAGCAGCGTGTCATGGCTGGGGAGTACTGTCGGTGGAAGGCCATTCGAAGGAGTAGAGCAGGGATTCCACCTGCCGCAGGTACTGGCGCTTGTCGTACTTGGCGGCATAGACCCAGGATTCCAGGACGATGATCTCCTTCCCGTCTCGGCTGTAGAAGGAGTGCGAGACGAAGGGACCGCCCATGTAGTCGTTGTAGACCTCCCAGAGTCCGCGCATTTCGGCGAAGTCGATCCCCTTGTATTTGAGGAACTTGACGCCGGGCGTAATGAACTCCGAGGTGGTCATGTACGTGTTGGCGAACATGCCGGGCACATTGTCCTTGAGGAACTCGTTGCGGCGGGCCACCATCTTCTCCACGGTGAACGGTTCACCGTCCGTGACCGGGTACTTGTAGACGAAGACCCCCTGGATGGTGTACTGCTTTTCGTCGGCGATCCACATGAAGTCGTCGGTGGTCTTCTTCAGGTCGTATCCGACCGGGAAGTGCATCGTTCCGCCTGTCATCTTTGCGACCGCCTCGCCGATCGACCCCTCCTCGTACTGCAGGGTGTTGGCGATCACGCGGTTGCGCTCCGCCTGCTCGATGGCGCCCTCCAGGTTGGCCTGGTTGCGCCGGATCACCGCGATGGCCGAATCGGCACAGGTGGCGTTGATCTGGACGACGCACTGGGGATGCGCCCAGACATCACTCCGGAGGACGAGGTTCTCCTTCTCCACCTGCTTGTCGATGTTCAGCAGCACGATGTTCCGATGGTACTTGAAAAGGTCGCCGAAGGCGCCGGGCGCCACGTTGACGAGGGAATAGAGCGGTTCTTTCTGGGGCAGGAATTCGCAGTCGCGGGCCAGGACCGAGCGGATCTCGCCGCCCAGGTTCCCCTCCCAGTTTTCCTTGTCGATGACGACCACGACTTCACCGGCCCGTCCGCTGACGTTCGGCAGCAGGGGCTTCCCGGAATTCTTGCAGGAGGCGGCTGCCAGGACGAGCAGGGCCAGGGTCAGGATACGGAAAAAGGTTTTCTTCATGTCGTTGTACTTGTTTTAGCCGGACGGCGGTGCGCCCGGGCGGAATCATTTCATCAGTCGTCCGATGTCGTTGCCGAAGGCGAGGAACATCAGGAGCAGGAGCAGGGCCATGCCGATCAGCTGGGCGACGGCCAGGAAGCGGTCACCGGGCTTCTTGCCCGTGAGCATCTCGTAGAGGGTGAACACGATGTGCCCGCCGTCGAGGGCGGGGATCGGCAGGAGGTTCATCACGCCCAGCATGATGGACAGCAGAGCGAGGATCTGCAGGAAGGAGTACCAGTCCCAGGTGGAAGGGAAGACCTGTCCGATGGCGATGAAACTGCCGACGGACTTGTAGGCCTCCGTCCGGGGTGTTGCCACGAGCTTGAGGTCCTTCAGGTAGCCGCCGATCGTGGAAAACGTCAGTTTCACGCCGGCCGGTACCGCCTGGGCCAGGGTGTAGCTGCGGTTCACCGTCTCGGGGAACCGCATGAACACGCCGATGCGGCCGGACGTGTCGACCTGCACCGTTTGGTAGAGGGTGTCCGCTCCGCGCAGGATTTCGGCCGTGGCCGAGCCGCCGCGGAGAGCGGCGAGGTAGGCGCGCGAGTCCTGGACGAAGGGGGTGGGGACGCTGTCGAGCGCCGCGATCCGGTCCCCCTTCCGCAGCAGGTCATGGTTGGGGGAGGCCGGCGGGACGGAGTCCACGACGAAGGGGACGGCCAGCTGGAACATGCCGGGGGTATTCAGTACGTCGCCGATCCGGCTCTGGTCGATGTAGATGTCGAGGGTGTCCGTCCCGCGCAGGACAGACACCTTGTGCACGTTCCTCCGGGCGAGGTCCGCCTGGAGCATGCCGAAGTTCTCTGGAACGTAGTCGTCCATCCGGAGGATCCGGTCGCCCGGCAGGAAACCCATTTCGCGGGCCAGGGCGTCGGGATAGACGGCGTTCCCCTCGTTGCTGACGTAGGAACTGCCCCAGATGGCCATGATGCTGATGTACACGAGGATGGCGAACAGGAAGTTGTACAGCACGCCGCCCGCCATGACGAGCAGCCGCTGCCACGCCGGCTTGACGCGGAACTCCCACGGCTCGGGATCCTTCTTCATGGACTCCAGGTCCATCGATTCGTCGATCATGCCGCAGATCTTGCAGTAACCGCCCAGCGGCAGCCAGCCGATGCCGTATTCGGTCTCCCATTCCCGCCCTTTCGGCAGCAGGCGGCTGAACCATCCTTCCTTGGTGCTGAGCAGCTTGAAGCCGCCCGCGTCGAAGAAGAGGAAGAACTTGTCGACCCGGATGCCGAAAAGCTTCGCGAAGGAAAAATGCCCCGCTTCGTGGATGATGATCAGCACGGAAAGGGCCAGGATGACCTGGAGGATCTTGATGAGGACGGTCATGCGCGGCTCCTCCCTTCCGTTTGCCGGATGTACGCCTCCGCGCGGCGGAAGGCGTCCCGGTGGGTTTCAAAGATGTCCTCGAGCGTCGGCTCCTTCACCTCCGGCGTATCCTCCAGCACGGCCCGGACGGTGTCGGTGATGCCGTAGAACGGAATCCGGTCATGCAGGAAGGCGGCGACGGCGGCCTCATTGGCGGCGTTCAGGGCGCAGGGCACGTTCCCGCCCCGGCGGACAGCCTCGCGGGCGAGCCCGAGTGCGGGAAACTTCTCCGGATCGGTCGGGAAGAAATGCAGGGCGCCGACCTCCGCCAGGTCCAGTTTCTTGCCGGACAGGGGGTGGCGCTCCGGGAATCCGAGCGCGAACTGGATCGGTTGCCGCATGTCCGGGCAGGCAAGCTGCGCGAGCACGGCACCGTCCTCGAACGCGATCATCGAGTGGACGATCGATTCCGGGTGGACGAGGACGCGGATGCTGCCCGGGGGCATGTCGAAGAGCCAGCAGGCCTCGATCACTTCGAAGCCCTTGTTCATCATCGTCGCAGAGTCGATGGTGATCTTCGCGCCCATGCTCCAGCGGGGGTGCTTGAGCGCCATCTCCTTGGTCGCTCCGGCGATCCGGTCCTTCTCCCAGGTGCGGAAGGGGCCGCCGGAAGCCGTGAGCAGCAGGTGGTCGACCGCGTTGCCCTGTGCGGCAAGCAGGCACTGGAAGATGGCGGAATGCTCCGAATCCACGGGCAGGATGGGCGCGTGGCAGCGGCGGGCCTCCGCCATCACCACCGCCCCGGCGGCCACCAGGGTCTCCTTGTTGGCCAGGGCGATGATCTTCCCGGCCCGGACGGCGGCGAGCGTCGGCTCGAGACCGCTGAAACCGACCATGGAAGCGACGACGATATCGACCCGGTCCGACGTGACCAGGTCGCAGAGCGAACGGATGCCGGCGAACACCTTCGTGTCCGTGTGGGCCAGGGCGTCGGCGCAGGTATGATAGTGTTCTTCGTTGCAGATGACGGCGTGGTTCACGTCGAATTCCACCGCCTGCCGGACGAGGGCGTCCACATTGTCGCGGCAGCTGATCAGTTCGACTTCGAACAGGTCCGGATGCTCCCGGACCACGTCCAGCGTCTGGGTTCCGATGGATCCGGTGGATCCGAGGATGGCGATTCTTCTCTTCCTTTCCATTGCAAGTGTCAGAAACTGATGTATTTGGCGGGATCGACGGCGTTCCCGCCGTGCCAGAGTTCGAAGTGGAGGTGGTGGCCTTCCGACAGGGATCCGGAACTCCCGACGATGGCGACGGGCGTGCCGGCTTTCACCTTGTCTCCCGTCTTCTTCATCAGTTTTTGGTTATGTTTGTACACGGAGACGATGTCCCCGGCATGTTGGATCTGGATGGTATATCCGTCTTCGTCGCTCCAGAAGGCGGCGATGACCGTCCCGTCGAGGACGGAGGTGACCACGGAGTTCTCCGGGGCCGTGATGTCAACGTATGGATGGAGCGCCTGGTCATAGCCTTGCGTGACGACCCCCTTGAGCGGGGAGAAGAAGTGCATGCCTTCGATGGGAAGGGCACGTTCCGCTCCGGTGCGGAGCTCCAGCCGGCTCTCCTGCTCGACGGCCGCGCGGAGCAGCGAATCCCGCCCGGCCATGTCGTGCGTGGCGACCGATGCCGTGTCCTGACGGACGCTCAGGATGCTGTCGATGTCCAGCGGCGTCTTGCCTTCCACCACCCGCCGGAGGTTCTCCGAATAGAGTTCCCACTTCCCGATGACGCTCTCGAGCGAATCGATGCGGATGGCGTTCACGATGGCGTCGTGCTTCGTCTGCGCGTCCGGGTAGCCGGGAATGAAGGTGCGGATCGGCGTGAATGCGATGAGGGCGAAGACAGAGAAAAGCAGTACGACGGCGGCGGTGACGAGGACGACGAGCACCCGGGGCCGGGTGAACTGTGCGCTCCACTTCTCCTCCAGTGTCTCCGGGTCCGAGACGGTCACCTGGAAGACCCCGCTGTTTTTCTTCTGCTTCTGTTTATCTGCAGGCATAATCTTTGAGTGATACGCTTTTTTCGTTATATTTGCAAATTGGCTATGGACAGGATTATCGGTATCGACTATGGAAGGAAGCGCGTGGGTGTCGCGGTCAGCGACCCGTTGCGCATTTTCGCCTCCGCACTGGATACGGTTCCTGCTGCAAAGATAATAGATTATATCAAAAACTATGCGCAAAAGGAGGCCGTCGTCCGTTTTGTCGTCGGTTATCCTGTCAACATGGACAATACCCCTTCCGAGGCAGCCTCAGACGTAGACCGCTTCCTGAAGCAGCTCGCCAAGGCTTTCCCGGGCGTGCCGGTTTCGCTGGAGGACGAGCGGTTCACTTCCGTACTGGCCCACCGGGCGATGATCGAAGGGGGAATGAAGGCCAAGGACCGCAGGGACAAGATGTCGGTGGACAAGATCAGCGCCGCCATCATCCTGCAGGGCTGGCTGGACCGGAACAAAAAAGAAGAAGTATGATTTTACCTATCTACGTGTACGGATCCGAGGTGCTGCGGCAGAAAGCGGCCGAAGTCGACCCCGCCGACAAGGAACGGATCCAGAAGCTGGTCTCCGACATGGAAGAGACCCTTGCCCACGCCGAAGGGTGCGGCCTCGCCGCCCCGCAGGTGGGTGAAAGCCTGCGCGTCGTGATCGTCGACGGAACGGGCATGGACGATATCTATCCCTACTTGAAGGACTTCAAGCGGGTGATGATCAACCCCGTCATCCGCAGCGAAAGCGCCGAGACGGCGACGTACTCCGAGGGCTGCCTGAGCATCCCCGGCATCTACTGCGACGTGTCGCGCCCCGCGTCGATCACCGTCGACTACCTCGACCGCGACTTCGTCCCGCAGACGGAGACGCTGGACAAGTTCGCCTGCCGGATGGTCCAGCACGAACTTTCGCACCTGGACGGCGACCTCTTCGTCGACCATGTCGCCCCGATCCGTAAAAAGATCATTACTAAAAAGTTACAGGGGATCAGCAAGGGGCGGGTCTCCGCAAGGTACACCACAAAACTGAAATGATATGGGAGCTTTTCACGCCTATGATATCCGCGGCGTCTGGGGCGTCGATTTCGACGCAGTGACCGCGTACAAGGTCGGGTATTTCCTGCCCCGCCTGCTTGAAACGGAAAAAGTGCTGGTCGGCCGCGACTGCCGCGTCTCCTCGCCGGAGATCCATGATGCCCTGCTGAAGGGCCTCACCGACGCCGGCGCCGACGTGTACGACATCGGCCTGAGCTCCACGCCGATGGTCTACTTCGGCACGGCGAACTACGGCTTCAAGGCCTCCGTGCAGATCACGGCATCGCACAATCCCAAAGAATACAACGGGATGAAAGTGTCCCGCGAGAACGCCCTGCCCGTCGGACTCGACTCCGGCCTGGGCACGATCCGCCAGTGGATCGACGACGGCGTCCCTACGCCGGCTGCCGCCGTCCGGGGCACCGTACACCCGATGGACATCCGGAAGGACTACCTGGACTTCCTCCTGCGCTTCAAGGGCGATTACTCCGGCCTCAAGCTCGCGTTCGACCTGTCCAACGGCATGGCCTGCCTGCTGGCCCGCGATATCTTCGGGGACGCACCCGCCTACCTGTTCGACTGCCTGGACGGCTCCTTCCCGAACCATGAGCCCAACCCGCTCATTGTCAAGAACGTGGAGCCGCTCATGGAACGGGTCCGCGCCATCGGCGCCGACGCCGGCGTCATCTACGACGGCGACGCCGACCGGGTGATGTTCGTAGACGACCTGGGCCGTTTCGTGTCGCCCGACCTCATCATCGCTGTACTGGGCCACTATTTCGCCGGGGAACGTGGGCTGACCGGCCCTGTCCTCCAGGACATCCGCAGTTCGAAGGCCGTCGGGGAATACCTCGAGCCGATGGGCATGACCATGCACACCTGGAAAGTCGGCCGCGCCTACGCCGCGCACAAACTGCGCGAACTGGACGGCGTCTGGGGCGGTGAACTGGCCGGACACTACTATTTCCGCGACTTCTTCTACTCCGACAGCGGCCTGCTCGCCTCGATGCTGGTGCTCCGCGTGGTCGCCGCGATGAAGAAGCAGGGCGTCACCTTCTCGCAGCTGGTCGACCGGATCGCCCGTTATCGGAATTCCGGCGAGATCAACTTCCGCATCGAGGACAAGCAGGGGGCGATGGACGCCGTCCGTGCCTACTTCACGGCGCAGGAGACCCCTACGGCGGTGATGGACTTCGACGGCTACCGCGTCGAGTTCCCGCAATGGTGGTTCAACATCCGCCCTTCCAACACGGAGCCCTACCTCCGCTTCATCTGCGAAGCCTCCTCGGACGAACTGCTGAACGAAAAGGTAACCCAGGTGCGTGCGCTCCTCACGGAGCGTTTCGGCGCGAAATGACATGAAAGACCGTATGACCACAAAACGCTTTCTCTATACCCTTTTCCTCCTGACCCTTTCCGTCCTGCCGGCCGCGGCGCAGGACACGACCATCAAATCGAAGAAAGACGCGGAACTGTTGATTCCCCGGCTGGCGACCCAGCCGGTCAAGTCCATCGACCCTGCGGCCGTGCAGGTGATGGATACCATCGACACCGCCAATCCGCATATCAAGATACTCCTGCTTTCCGACTATACCTGGAAGTACTTCAAGGATGCGAGCTACGCCCAGGACCAGCAGGTCTTCAACGAGTTCTGGAGCCATGACACGCCGAACCCCTACGGGGTCGCGCTTGACTCGCTCCCGGCGGAGACCGCCTTCTGGGTGGTGGACACCCTCAGCGGCTACCACTGCCCGAACCAGACCAAGGTCTACTCCAAGTTCGGCGTGCGCCACCGCCGCCGCCACCAGGGCGCCGACCTGCCCCTGCAGACCGGAACACCGGTCTATGCCGCCTTTGACGGCAAGGTGCGCGTCGCCCATTCTTTCCGCGGATACGGCAACCTCGTCATCATCCGGCACGACAACGGCCTGGAGACCTTCTACGGCCATCTGTCCAAGATTTACGTGCAGGAAGACGAATGGGTGAATGCCGGTACGATCATCGGCCTGGGCGGCTCGACGGGCCGTTCCACCGGGCCGCACCTCCACTTCGAGACCCGCTACAAGGGGTTCGCTTTCGATCCGGAGTGGCTGATCGACTTCGAGTCCGGCACGCTGCGCCACCGTCTCTTCACCCTTAAGCGGAAGTACCTCAGCCCTGCGAGCAACTATGTGCCCGAGGACGAACAGGAAGAGATCGACATCATCGAGGGCGATACGCGCGAAGCCGAAGAAGCCAAGGCGAAGGCCGAGGCGGAACGGAAGGCACTCGCTGCCGCCCAGTACCATACCATCCGTCAGGGAGACACCCTCGGCAAGCTGGCCGTCCGCTACCATACCTCGGTACGTGCCATCTGCCGCCTCAACAAGGGCCTGACGGAACGTACCGTCCTGCAGCTCGGACGGAAGATCCGGGTGAAATAGTAATAAACAGCTTAACCTCATTAATTTCCCGATTATGTTGAACCGTAGAGATTTCCTCAAATCGATGGCCGCCGCCTCCGCCGGAGTCGCGCTGGCCCCCGGCACCGTCCTCGCTTCCGAGAAGGGCGCTGCCGCTCCCGCCAAGCCGAAAGGCGAGAAGGTGAAGATCGCCTTCGTCGGCATCGGCAACCGTGGCGAACAGATCATCGGCGATTTTGCCAAGACCGGCATGATCGAAGTCGTCGCCCTCTGCGACGTGGACCTGGACGGCCCGCAGTGCCAGAAGGTGCTGAGCAAGTATCCGAAAGCCAAGCGCTTCCGTGACTATCGCGAAATGTTTGACAAATGCGGGAACGAGTTCGACGCCGTTGCCGCCGCCATTCCGGACTTTTCGCATTTCCCGATCGCCATGCTGGCGATGAACCAGGGCAAGCACATCTACATCGAGAAGCCGATGTGCCGTACCTTCAATGAAGCCGAGCTGATGATGGACTGCGCGCGCAGGCATCCCGGCCTGGCCACCCAGGTGGGCAACCAGGGCCACTCGGAGGCCAACTACTTCCAGTTCAAGGCCTGGATGGACGCCGGCATCATCAAGGACGTCACGGCCGTCACCGCGCACATGAACAGCGCGCGCCGCTGGCACGGATACGACCCGAACATCTACCGGTTCCCGGCGGCCGAGCCGCTTCCGAAGAACATGGACTGGGACGCCTGGCTGGGCGTGATCCCTTACCATGACTACTGCTCGCAGCTGCACCAGGGCAACTTCCGCTGCTGGTATGACACCGGCATGGGTGCGCTCGGCGACTGGGGTGCCCACCTGCTCGACACCGTGCACGAGTTCCTCGACCTGGGTCTCCCGTATGAAGTGAACATGCTCTATGCCGAGGGGCACAACGACTACTTCTTCCCGTTCTCTTCGACGATCCTCTTCCGCTTCGCCGCCCGCAACGGCATGCCGCCTTGCGACGTCACGTGGTACGATGGCCTGAAGAACCTCCCGCCCCTCCCGAAGGGATACGGCGGATCGGAGTTCAATGCCGACATCCCGTCCACCAACCAGGGCGAGACGCCGAAGATGAAACTGAATCCCGGCAAGATCATCTACTCGAAGGACCTCATCTTCAAGGGCGGCAGCCACGGCAGCACCCTGTCCATCATCCCCGAGGAAGTGGCCAAGGAGATGGCCGACAAGCTTCCCGAGGTGCCGAAGAGCCCGTCCAACCACTTCGAGAACTTCCTGCTCGCGTGTCAGGGCAAGGAGAAGACGCGTTCTCCGTTCGAGATCGCCGGCGTGCTGAGCGAGGTCTTCTGCCTCGGCGTCATCGCCCAGCGGTTGAACACCCGCCTGTTCTTCGACCCGCGCACCAAGCAGTTCACGAACAACGCGTTCGCCAACGCCCTGCTCGCCGGCGCACCGCCGCGCAAGGGTTGGGAGCAGTTCTACAAGATGTAAGGAGTACCGGTATGAAACGCTTCTTCCTTGTTTTGACCGCGTGCCTTCTCTGCACCGGCACCTTCGCCCAGGAGTGGGAGTCGCTCTTCAACGGAAAGAGCTTCAAGAAGGACTGGCAGCGCAGGGGCGGCAAGGCGGAGTACGTCGTCAAGGACGGCGCCATTTACGGGTATTCCGTCCTGGGTGAGCCGAATTCCTTCCTGACGACCAAGAAGACCTATTCCGACTTCATCCTGGAGTTCGAGTTCCTCATGGGCAGCCGGATGAATTCCGGTGTCCAGATCCGTTCGCACTGCCGTGTGGACGGTAAGAAGGAGAAAGTGTACGGCTACCAGTTCGAGATCGACCCTTCCGCCCGTGCGTGGACGGGCGGCGTGTACGACGAGGGCCGCCGTGCCTGGCTCTACCCGCTGACCTACAATCCGTCCGCTTCGGTGCAGACGCAGAGCCAGGTCTGGCACAAGGCGCGCATCGAGGCGTTCGGCAATTCCATCCGCACGTGGGTGGACGGGGTCGCCTGCGCGAACCTGTGGGATGACGCCGACGCCGAGGGCTTTATCGCCCTGCAGGTGCACGGTGTCGGAACCAACCCTGAAAACGCAGGCCTGTACAACGCCTGGCGCAACCTGCGCATCTGCACGCGCGACGTGGAGCGCTACCTGACGCCCTCTACGGCCATACAGGTGAGCACCATCCCCAATGTCCTCGCTCCCGAAGAGGTGGCCCAGGGCTACAAGCTGCTCTGGGACGGCAAGACGACCGAGGGCTGGCGCGGCGCCAAGATCGACCGCTTCCCGGAGAACGGGTGGGTGATCGAGGACGGGCTGCTGAAGGTGATGGAGAACGGCGGTGCCGAGTCCCGGAACGGAGGTGACATCGTCACCGTGGACAAGTACCGCAACTTCATCCTGAAGGTGGACTTCAAGATCAAGCCCGGTGCCAACAGCGGCATCAAGTACTTTGTCAATACCGACCTCAACAAGGGCGAGGGCTCCGCGATCGGCTGCGAGTTCCAGGTCCTGGACGACACCAGGCATCCCGACGCGAAACTCGGCGTGAAGGGCAACCGGACCCTCGGCTCCCTGTACGACCTGATTCCTGCCCGCGAGGACAAGAAGTTCTATATCAATAACTTCAGTACAGCGACGATCATCGTCCGCGGCAACCATGTCGAACATTGGCTCGACGGTGAAAAACTCCTCGAGTACGAGCGCAACAACCAGATGTGGAACGCCCTCGTGGCCTACAGCAAGTACAAGAACTGGCCTGATTTCGGCAATGCCGCCGAGGGCCATATCCTGCTGCAGGACCATGGCAATGAAGTCTGGTACCGGAACATCCGGATCCTGGAACTGGAGTAAGCCTTCTCCCCGGTGAGAAGTTGACTTCCCGCGCCCGGCTCAGCGTTGCTGCAGCCGGGCGCCCGGGTAATAGTGGGCGAGGATCTCACGGAAGCCGTATCCCCGGTGCGCCATCAGAGCGGCGCCGATCTGGCACAGGCCGACCCCGTGGCCCCATCCGGCGCCCTGCAGGACGACCGTCTTCCAAGGCGCGCCGGCGGCTGCCTCCTGCGCGGACACCGCCTCTCCGCCGGCCCCGATGTACGAGACGACGAAGGCGGAACTTTTCAGGTGGCTTTCTGATAGGAACTTTCTGATGATCAGCTCTTTGCCGACAATAAGGTCCTTCTTTTCCCCGACGATCCGCAACCGTTTCAGCCGGCCGGACGTGCCCCGCTCTACGGGCAGGAGCGCCCGGACGTTCCCCCAGTCGATGCCGGAGCGGCGCCGGAGCAAGTCGGAGAGTTCCTCCCGGCCGTATTCCGTCCGCCAGCGGTAGAAGTCCTTTGTTTCCAGGTCATAGTCGTTCAGGACCTGCCGAAGGACGCCCTCGTCTTCGGTGTTGCAAAACGCCCCGGGCGACGAAAGGATCCAACGGGCCGCCGCGGGCTCGTCCATCGCTTCGGCGCGCGGTTCGGCGGCTGCGTCGTCCGTCCGGCCCTGCAGGTAGGCGGGATCCTGGTCTTCCCAGCAGGTGGAGAAGCGCTCCATGATGCCGCCGCAGCATTTGGAGAAACGGGCGTCGCAGATGCGTCCGTCCTGGTCGGCGAGCACCAGCCCCCAGGTCTGGTCGATGGCCTTGCGGACGGTTTCTCCGACGGCCATCGTAAGGCCTTGGTAGCGCTGGCAATGGTCATCCGCGCATACGTCGAAAAGCTTGTGGTCGTCGTGGTCGAACCAGCGGATGTAGGTGCCGTTCTCCGCCGCATCCGCACGGCTTTCCGCGGCAGCGCGCTGCGGTGCGGGATGCTTCCTCGCTGCGATCTGGGCCATGACCCACGACCGCGAGATGACGGCGTGCGTCTTGAGGAATTCCAGTCCGGCGGAAGCCTTCATCTCCGATGAGATGACGCTGAGCAGGTAGTCTTCCACGCCGATTCGGTTCACGGCCGTGACGCGTCCGTCTTCCACGATGAACTTGAGGGCGCCGGCGAACTGCTGGGTCATCTTCCGCTCCCAATGGAAGTTCACGCCGATCGTGACGTCGTGCAGCGTGAAGGAAGGTCCTGCGAACATCGTGGAGGGGGTCTGCGCGTCGAAAAGCAGTTCGTCGAACAGCACGCCGTTGTAATCGATCTTCCCTTCCCGGTACGACACGGTCTGTACGCCCGCACCGTCGGAAATGATCTCGAACCGGATCTCGGGGGCGGACAGGATGCCGACTTCCAGGACGGGCTGCGTGCGAGTCAGCCGACGGACGATCCGTGTTTCTTCTTCGGGAGAGAGGGAGACCTCGCGGAAGACGCTTTCCAGCAGGGGAGCGTCCAGTTTGCGGAAATCTTCCTCGTCGGCCGTTACGAACAGGCCGCCCATGTCGGCGCAGCCCGGACTCACGGCCAGGTGCTCGTCGCCGGTGGCCGTGTAGTGATGCGGACGGTGCTTCTCCCGGAAGATGACGACGGTACGGTATTCGCCTTCGCTGCGCCAGGTGATGACGTTGCAGCGGGGCTCCTCTTCACCGGGACGGATGTCGGCGCAGTCCAGGAGACGGAAGAACAGTTTGGTGGCCGATTTCGGCGTTTCCGCCCGCAGGAGGAAGATGCCGCCGGCGAGCAGGTCGAGGTGGTAGAGCCGGGCTTCGCGGATCGAGGAGAGCGCCTGCAGGCGCCCGCTGTCCGCAGCGACCAGTTCGTCGGCACGGACCTGCAGGGGCATGCAGCCCATCGGGCACGACTGGAAATGGAGGTGGTCCGGAGCGGATGCGCCGCAGTGCGGACCGTTGTAGAAGCAGATGCGTCCGCTGTCGGCCTTCACGAAATCCAGCATGTCCTGGTAGCGGTTGCCGATGCGCTGCGGAATGTGTCCGGCGCTGGAGATGACCAGGTGCGACGGAAAGATCGGGAACGGGTTCAGGGTGATGCGGTATTTCTTTCCCTTCCTTCCTTCGAACGGGATGTCGAACTGCTCCTCCGGGCGGTTCTCCGGGCAGAGAAAGCAGGGACGCCGGCGGATGGACTCCGGGTCCAGCGCCGCTTTCGACGAGATGCTCCGGGCGGGGTTGAGCTGGACGGTTATGTCCAACCCGTTCACGGTCAGATGTTTCGTCTCCGCTTTCTTGAGCGCGCGGTAATGCTCCGCAGCCAGGGGCCAGACGGAAAGCTGGTCTCCGATGAATTTCTCGATGGTCTCTTCCATTACAGCAGGGCGAGCAGCGTGTCTTTGATGTCGTGGAATTCCTGGACGAAATTCGGGGTGAAGATGCCGTCCGGCTCCGCCTGCGCGATCTCGTCCATCGTCCAGTAGCGCCCTTCGCTGACCTCCGGGCTGTCGGGATGGATGTCGAAATTGCCTACGGCGGCGAATACATTCACGAGTTCCCGTTCGCGCCGGGACTCCCAGACGTAGCTTTTCAGGTAGATTGGGTTGAACTCCCGGAAGCCCAGTTCCTCGGCGGCCTCGCGCAGCAAGGCCGTCTCGAGCAGTTCTCCATAATCCACGTGGCCGCCGACGGCCGTGTCCCATTTGCCGGGCAGCAGGTCCTTGGTCATCGACCGCTTCTGAAGGTACAGGCAGCCGAACCGGTTGATGATGTGGAGGTGGACGACGGGGTGCAGGAAGCGGTGGCTGCCATGGACCGTCGCCCGGGCGGCCTGGCCGACCACCAGTCCGTTCTCTTCCACGACGGGGACGGCTTCGGCATTGCCGAGGGTCTTGGTCCCGGGGTCGTCTGCGGTGGGCAGCGGAAGGATCGGAGCGGGTTCAACCGGGTATATCAGTTCGAACATGGGGCGTCAGAGGGCGAAAAGGATCAGCAGTTGGGCCATCAGCACCCGCAGGAACATCGTCAGCGGATAGACGGTGGCGTAGTTGACGGAAGCGTGGTCCGTGCCGTACGCGCCCTGGGCAAAAGCCAGGACGGCAGGGTCCGTCATACCGCCGGACAGCAGACCGCAGATCTGGTAAAAATTCAGCCGGAAGGCGAGCCGGGCGAGCAGCCCGACCGTCAGGACCGGAATGATCGTGATCAGGGCGCCATACAGGATCCACCAGTAGCCGCCGGACAGGATCGAAGAAACGAAGTTGCCGCCGGCGCCGAGGCCTACGGCGGCCAGGAACAGGGCGATGCCCATTTCGCGGATCATCATGTTCGCGCCCAGCGTGGTGTAGGTCGTGATCTTCCATTTCGGCCCGAAATGCCCCAGCAGGATGGCCACGATGAGGGGACCGCCGGCAAGGCCGAGCTTGACAGGCTGCGGGATCCCGGGCAGCTTGAAGGGGATGGAGCCGAAGATCACGCCGAGCACGATGCCGAAGAAAATCGGCACCAGATTCGGGTGCGACAGGGTTTCCGGTTTGTTTCCGACCAGTTTGGCGACATCTTGGATAGACGATTCCGTGCCGACGACCTGGATGCTGTCGCCCATCTGGAGATACAGGTTCGGGCGGGCGACGAGTTCGACGCCGGCACGCAGGATGCGGGTGACGCTCACCCCGTAATTCTCGCGGATGCCCAGTTCGCGGAGTTTCTTGCCCGTCAGGGAAGATTTGGTGATGGCGAGACGGCGCGTGACCAGCTTCTCGTCCATCTTCATCCAGTCTTTCTGGTGCATCGGAATCTCCTCGCCGAAGATGATCCGGACGGTCTCGACTTCCGCCTGGGAGGTGACGATGAGGAGTTTGTCGCCTTGCTGGAGGACGGTGTCCGGTCCCGGCAGGGAGATGACGCCGTCGCGCAGGATGCGCGAGACGACCATCTTGTCGCTCACCGGTCCGACGACCTCCTTGAGGCGCTTGCCGAAGATGGCGGGATTCTCCACCATGCAGTGCATCCGCCGGGCCGTCTCCCCGGAATCGTCGTCATGCTCGATCTGCTTCTGCTCCGTCTCCAGGTCGACCTTGAACAGGGCCTTGAGCAGGATGATCACGACGATGACGCCGAGCACGCCGAGCGGGTAGGCGACGGCGTAGGAGGACGCTAGGGACGAAACGACGGCTGAGGCATGCTCCGCCGTACCACCGGAGGCCGTCAGTACGTCGCTGAGGGTCTGCTGCGCGGCACCCAGACCCGGGGTGTTGGTAACGGCACCGGACATGACACCCACCATCGTCTGCAGGCTTTCACCCGTGACAAGGTGGATGCAGAAGGTGATGCCGACGGCCAGCAGCACCAGCAGCAGGGCCAGCAGGTTCATCGTCAGGCCGCCTTTCTTGAAGGAGTGGAAGAAACCGGGACCGACCTGGAGGCCGATCGAGAAAATGAACAGGATGAGGCCGAAGTCCTTGACGAACCCCATGACCGTCGGGTCGACGCGGATGCCGAAGTGGCTCAGGACGATGCCGACGAAGAGGATCCAGGTGGTGCCGATGGAAATGCCTTTCACTTTGTACTTGCCCAGGAACATCCCGGAAGCGATCACGAAGGCGAACACCAGGATGGAATGGGCGATTCCCGTACCGAGAAACAAGTCTTTCATGTTGTATGTCAATAATCAATTCTGGCGCAGAAACAGGATTTTCCCGCCGATTTACCTTCGATGTAATGGCGCATGCCGCCGTCCAGCGGCTCGGAGTGCCGGAAGAGTTCGACCGTCTCGCCGGGCACCGTCTCCTTGTTGAAGTTGATGCAGATCTCTTTGACCGGGCTTCCGGCAGCTTCCTCATAGGTCAGGCAGTCCATCGCCCAGACGATGTAGCGGGCGTTGTTGGTATGCCCGATGATGTCGACGTCCGCGTAGGACACCTGCCGCGTGCCGGCCGGAACGGGTGTCACGCCCCTGGGCATCGTCACTTTCGGTGCCGGTTCCTTGAGGGCGTCGTCCGGACACTGGGTGTTGCTCGGAACCATGTCCAGTACCTCGTCGCTGCGGACGAGGCGGCGGGTTTGCGTGTCCATCACGATCCAGGAACTTGTACAGCTGACCAGTGCGGAGGCCTTGTCGGCCAGGTTCGTGTCTCCCTTGGCGCGGAGCTCGAAGTCACGCAGGAAGAAGATCCCGTCGAGGCCTTTGTGCCAGGTATAGAGGGTGACCTCGTCGCGCCAGCGGGGGGTGTTCCGGAAGCGGAACTGCATCCGGGAAAGGACCCAGGCGGTATGGTGTTTCTGCAGGTCGTCGTATCCGAAACCCAGCTCCTGGGCCGCCCAGTAGGCGAGTTCCTGTGCCAGATCCATGAAAGATGCCGGTTTCAGGAGGAAACGGGCATCGGTATCATAGCAGGGGAGGGTCAGGTTCTGGGAGTATCTGTTGTCTTTCGTTAAGCGTTCGTTCATTCTTTTAAAGCTGATAATGGATGATTTCCAGTTCTTCCGGCGTATAGAGCAGCCGGTCCGTGAAGTCCGGTGCGAGCCGTGCGGTCATCAGGAAGGCGACGAGCAGCAAGACGGCTGCGGCAGCGAGGATGCCGGCTGCGATGCCGATCCGCTTCCAGGGGCTGCGTTTCTTGTTCAGGGTAGAAAGCGGCACCCATTCCTTCCCGTCTGTCGCCGGACGGATCGGGTCCGTTTCCGTGACGGGCGCCTCTTGTTCGGGATCTGCCGGTGCCGGCACAACAGGTGCCGGTTCGACGGGCTCGGGCTCCTGTGCAGGCTCTGCCGGTTCCGGCTCCGGTTCCGGTTGGGCTTCGGCCGCTTCCGGCGAGGCGGTTCCGCGTTCGGGCTCCTCCGCCGGCGTTTCGACCAGGCTGCGGAGTCCGGCTACGGCGGCGGACAGTTCCTCGGGCGTCTCCTCATGGGTTTTCAGCGAGACGGGCTCCAGGCCGATTCCGTACGGATAGATGTCCAGGTCCTCGTCCGGAATGAAGAACCACGCGTTCTCCTTGGTGGCCCGCAGGCGCCCCAGACCGGGGAACGTGACGGATTTACGGGTCTTCAGCGCCCGCTTGATACTTTCCGCGAAGTCGAGCAGGATCTGCTCGGCCATCTCAGGCTCGGTGCCGTTGCTCTCGGCATAGAAACGAACCAATGCGCCGTCCGTCCCCGTCCGCTGCCGGAACGACAGTTTGCGGTAGGGGGGGAGGATGGTGTATCCTTTGTCGGAAAAGGTAGCAGGAACAATACCGGTGACGAACATTCCGAGACCGGGGAGCGTAACTTCATCATTATCAAGGAGCAGTTCCTTGATCATCTCCGAAAGGAGGTCGATATCCATAAGGTTCGCGTCTTATCTGGTACAAAGGTACGCAAAAAAAACGCAAAAAAAATTTGGAGAACCATCTTTTTGTTGTACCTTTGCAATCCCGAAAGGCAGCGATGCCAGGGAACATTCCTCCTTAGCTCAGTTGGTTAGAGCACCTGACTGTTAATCAGGGGGTCGTAGGTTCAAGTCCTACAGGGGGAGCCAAAGCGGACAAATCATCGGAAACGACGGTTTGTCCGTTGTCTTTTTCTCCGCAACTCCCTGATAGCAAGCTGTATGTAAAGAGGGTTTCGTTCTTGGATAGAGGTTCAATATCATCCGTTTCTTTGTTCCATTTGGCAACATTTTACTACTTTTGGCTACAATTCGTGATACGGATGGAACCTAAGAAGAAACAAGAACGGGCAATCGTCCATTTTGAGAAGGACGGCCAACACTACTACTACGGCAATCTCAAGGCCCTGACTGACCATTGGTCCAAGGATGCCATCGGGGTCAGTTACACATACTTGAAGAACCTCAACATCTCCGAAGAAAAGCCC
>Ga0256405_10001254_pt1 | contig 71087 bp, 62 predicted proteins | sample RumenRJG_02DNA_FD_189096 | JGI IMG/M metagenome (GOLD analysis project Ga0256405, IMG submission 189096) | Bovine rumen microbial communities from Lethbridge, Alberta, Canada - RJG_02 | ecosystem: Host-associated > Mammals > Digestive system > Stomach > Rumen | place: Canada: Alberta...
ATCGAGGCCGTATTGCTCGCAAATCTGGTTAGCCTCCTCGATGGAAGCGATACCGTTAGCGTTCAGAGCGGCGAGAATCTGTTTCTCGCGGCGGTCTTGCGACTCAAATTTTACTTCACGAATCATAGTGTCTCCTCCTTAGTTTTTGCGTGGATCAATCGATTTAACTGCACCTTGCTCTTTGGTCGTGCGGCCATAGGTACCGGTAACGCTCTTCAGCGCCTCGTCTGCCGGAACACCTTTCTTGACAGCGTCCATGAACTTGCCCATGTGAACGTACTCGTATCCGCAAACCTCATTGTCCTCATCGAGGAACTCCTTGGTGATGTAACCTTCGGTTAACTGCAGGTAACGAACGCCCTTAGCCTTGGTCGAGTAGAGCGTACCGCACTGGCTAACCAATCCCTTACCGAGGTCCTCAAGACCTGCACCGATGGCCAGACCGCCCTCCGAGAACGCACTCTGCGTACGACCGTAAACGATTTGCAGGAAGAGCTCACGCATAGCGGTGTTGATCGCGTCGCAAACGAGGTCGGTGTTGAGTGCCTCAAGGATCGTCTTGCCCGGCAGGATCTCAGCAGCCATAGCTGCGGAGTGCGTCATACCGGAGCAACCGATGGTCTCCACGAGCGCCTCCTCGATGATGCCGTCTTTTACATTCAAACTCAGCTTGCAGCAACCCTGTTGAGGGGCACACCAGCCGATACCGTGCGTCATACCCGAGATGTCTTTGATCTCAGTAGCCTTCACCCATTTGCCCTCTTCGGGAATAGGAGCCGGTCCGTGCTTCGGGCCTTTTGCTACTACGCACATTTCTTGTACTTCTTTTGAATAAATCATGTGTTTAATTATTTGTTTGTTATTTTTGATTTGCTTTTTCTGTTTGTTTTTTCTGTTTGTTTTTTTTCGTTCAAAACATTTTGCGCTGCAAAATTACTGCTTTTTTTTGACATATGCAAGTATGTACGCGTTTTTTCTTAGAAAAAATATATTTTTGTAGGGTTAAATTTGCATATTTCAAAAAAATATTGTACCTTTGCACCTGTTTTTCAACCCGCCTGTTTTTTTCTTCGTTTGTCAGGTATATATAGCCAAATCAGACTGGCGAGACACTATCGAGAGAGAATCGGATCGAGAGTATCTCGGAATTAAATCGGAGGCAAGACCTATCTAAATAACAACCAATATGGGAAAAGTAACATTAAATAAAAAGTTCAAGGACTACACAGGCGCACTGCCGCCTAATGGACATCGGTTCTATCTCACCAACCGTTTCGGTCAGGAGATCATCTCCCACATGCCCGAGCACCGTGATCCGGACTCCATAACGGAGGCGCAACGCAATGCCTTCCAACTCATCAAAGAAGCGTCAGCAAAAGCCGATGCCGACCTCCGTGATCCCATTAAACACGATGAATGGCTCCATAAATGGCACGAACACTCTGCTCTCTGTGCTTCCCGTTCTCCTCATCGTCCTAAAAAACACTACAAAACTCTCCGTGGCTTCGTCATCGCCGCCTACCGCCAAAATCTATAGCATCGACCATACATAGGCGATTAAGATTCTTCTATTGCGCCGATTAGTAATCGGCATCAAAAAATAGCAGCGACATCTCTGCCGCTGCTGACTTTCTTCATTTTCAGGCTCATTGAATGAGCCGCTTTCGGATTACGACCTCGACAAGGAGCGACAGCTCCGCTTCCTCTGGGGCTCGCGGTGTAGGCGGTTTACCGCTTCGCTGCCCGTTCTCTACGATCGGGCACTGTTCGCCGCGTCCCGTCCGTCATATTTGCGTCATGTTGCACAAGGCCGCAAAAGATGCCGCCCCGCCCGTGACGCGCTCAATGCGGATGTAGCCCATGCGGCATCAAAAAGTAGCAGCGACATTTCTGCCGCTGCTGGTCTATTTTCTTTCATTTCAGGGCAATCCGATTGCCCGCTTATCACTTCACTTCCTGACCTTGGAGAGTATAAGTCTTGTCTCCGCGGAGGATAAGGATTTGACCGTCACGGAGAAGCTTGTTGGCATTCTGTGTTTCAATAACACTATCCTCAAGACCTTGCTCACCACCTGTTGTGGTGAAAGAGCCGGACTTTGTATCGATTATATTGCCAGTATTATCTTTAGACGCAACAGCATAGTTGTATGTTGTGTTTCCCGTTAAGCCGGTAACAGTGAACTTAAAGCCGGCCGTTTGAGCTTGTTGAGTATGGTTAGAGCCATTACGTCCAGGAGCAAAAGCGATTACAGCTAATTGACCATTTGCGTTAAAGATGAGCGTACAAATAACCTCACCGTCTTTAGTAATCACGATTTCATAAGTCTCTGCGTTATCGACAGAAGGCCATGTTATTTCAACTGTATTATCTGCTGGAACAACGGTTACGCTACCATCTGTTGTTGTTTCATCAGCGCCTAAAATTTGTATATCGAATTCTCCCCAATAGACATCTCGCTTATAAGCACGTTCGCGATTTTCCGGCACATATAGATAGATATACTGCTTGTTTCCAATATTAGCAAATGTAGTAGCGTTAATAGTCGGAACAGTTGTCGCATAACATGTAATATCGTCAAAGTTTTTGCACTCTGCAAAAGCATAATCGCCAATAGAGGCAACATTACCACCTATAGCCAAATGATTAATGTTTTGCGTAGAATAGAATGCACTATCTCCTATGGAAGTCACCTCATTGCCGATAATAAGATTCTGCATTTGTGTAGGAGCTTCAACACCAAAGGTATAATTCTCCGTTAACGCGCCATTCCCAGTAATGGTCAATGTTTTTGTTTTGTCTTCGTAGGACCATGTGAGATCGTTATTATCGCCACAAGTTCCACTTTTTACTGGAACAAATTCAGCAGCAAATGCAGTATCCTGCATAACAACTAGAGTTCTAACATTCTCTTCTTCTCCATCAGACCATTGAGTAAAATAGTATCCGTAGTGGGGGACTGCAGTTATCTTAGCAGTGTCTAAATATTCATATCCTTGAGCTCCTTCAATATAGCCACATTGGACATTAGTGCTATCTATAATTACATATATATTTTTTGCGAATATTGCGGTGATAGATATGCTATCTTCAATCAGTAAATCACGTGGATTTTCAGCGTTTCCATCGCTCCATTGAACAAAATGATAGCCGTAATTAGATACTGCTTCAAAAATATGATTCGTCATATAATCAAAGTAACCATTTTCGCCTACAATGTTACCGTATATAGTATCACAACTGACAGTTACGCTATATTGATTAGGTTCAAACTCTGCTGCAAAAATCGTATCTTGCGTCAAAATAATTGTCCTTGGGTTATTTGTATCTCCATCGCTCCATTGAACAAAATGATAACCATGATTGGCTATTGCATTTATTTTGTGTTCACTAAGATAATCAAAAGAACCAGTGCCATTAATGTGTCCTCGTACAGAATTACTTCCATCTTGAATACGATATTTATTGCGTGCAAAAGATGCTGTAATAATGCTATCGTGTTCTACCGTCAACGAACGTGGATTCCTCGTTACGCCATCGGACCATTTAACAAAATGATAACCATAATTTGCTATTGCTTCATATTGATGCGTAGTTAAGTAATTCAGATTGCCATTTTCTCCTACAATGTAACCATAATTTTCATCACAAGTTACATTAATCGAATATTTGTTAGGTGCAAATACTGCTATAAACGATGTGTCTTTCGTTAGTTCTATAGAACGTGGATTAGCATTATTACCATCGCTCCACTGGGCAAAATGATAACCATAATTTGATACCGCTTCAAATGTGGTAACCCCTATAGTTTGACTAATTATTTGACCATATCCAGAATATAGAGGATTAGAATTAATAATCAATGAAGGACAAGGGCTTCGATGCTTTTTCCAGTATGTCATTTCGTAAATGTACACACCTGGAGATGGGTACTCTACATTACATTCATCTACATAGCTATCGGTAATAATTGCCGCATTTCCACCATAGTGAATCCATGCATTTTTGTCTCCACAAATATAATCCCAAGACCAAGTACCATCTGAAGGGGATTGTATAGGGATGCCAGAGAGTCCAGATTCGTAAGGGATTACAACAACGAACCAACCTTCGAAGTTAGGTAGTGGCATAAACTTGTTGCAATTACTCCAATCATTTGTGTAAGTAGTTCCACCTCCCCAGTTATTAGATGAACTAATTAAATACACATCAAAGCAGGTACCTTTGCCAAAATATAGACATAGTACAACATTATTTGATACATCATATGCAGATTCTATGTTTGAAACAGTTGGTATTACTTGAGGTGTCGAAAATAAGGGACAAGCCATCATAACGCCAACAAAAAAAGAGAAAAGTTTTGCTTTCATATGTTCATAAGTTTATTATTATAGATTATTAGCCAAATGAATTTTTGCAGCACGCGAAAGAAGTTCAAGAACGTCATCCCTGAATAACACACGAATACCGTTGCTTTTAGCATCAGATATTAGCTTTTGATTTTTCTTTGGTTCTGCATCAATTATAATAAGGTATTTATCTATCAATTTATATTCTGTATCATCTTGATCCCAATTATAGACATCTGCCTTCTCTATTTGATCTATTACCTCATTGCTTACTTGATTTTGGTAGTCCTTGACTTGAATCCCAATTACGTATCCACGATTCTTCTCTATTCCTGGAATAAAAACAGCCAAATCACATCCATGCTTTTTCTCTTCTTTCCCTCCTACACGTTCAACTATGTAATTAGGAAACACTAAGTTGAGAGCAGCTCTAAGTACAAATTCCCATTCCGCAGATTGGTAATTTTTCTCAAAAAGGTCACGAATATTATTCTGTAGGATATCTTCGTCAAGTGTTAAATTTATGGCCTCATTTAAATTATCTAATGCCAATTCATCATAATATGACGGTTTTACTAATTCTTCTTCAGGTAATCCTATGATATCTTTTATTTTCTCTCCATACCTGCTCATACACCAAAAACGCATAGGATTTCGCAAAGAATTTCGAATATCTGCGTGGACATGCACATTTCCCCGTGTAAATATCTTAACCGTCTTTTCAATAGGGAATATATGTCCATAATCTTTTCTTTCAGGGTCAATTTGGAATTGGTATCCTTCAGAAAAATCTTGAGATGCTTGCACAATTGTGACGTACGGATACGAGGGTACGTGAGGAATCAATAAATAATCTCCTTTCCTTACATTACGTAGTATTGGCAAATTTGCCCTCGCTCCTTTATCCGTCGGATTCTTTCTTAAATCTTGACTTTCATCATATCCCCATCCTTGACGAAGACGACCTTGTTGTAATTCTTTCAAGAAAAATTGATGTGCTTCTGGGTCTCGCCAATTAGTGCGAAATCCCCAATAATTAGGTGTACTCATAATTAATTAAAATTTAAAGTTAGTATATACACAACAAAAAACGCGAATAACTGATTGTTATCCGCGACTTGAGGTTGTAGGAATGACCTTCGAATTCGAATAAGCAATGCAATTACTCGCGCCGTGTATATATCCGCCAACACACCATAGGATACACCTATAGTGTGGGCGAGTTCTACACTCGTGAGCATTTACTTGTCTTGTTTCTGAAATTCTGTTGAAACTTCCTACATTTCAAGTCGTCAGATTAACAAGCGTGTAAACGCTTTATCCATTAGCGCACACTTGCGCTTGTCCTTGCTGTTTACGTCCGCAAGCGACGATGTTTTTATTCTAATTATGATAGAGCAAACTATGACATGCATCAATCACATATGCAACCAATTCTCCAGTTTCTTCTATCTTGTAAATCTTATAGGCAAAATGAAAATCTTCTGCAATAAACTCTTTGTAGCCAGCGTCTATCCATGCTTGTTTATAGCGAACTATCATGCTTTCGGATGATAAAAGTCATGAATCATTTGAGAAATCCTTTGTTCCGATTCCTCAACGGATAAACTATTGTTCTCCAATTCGGCAAGATGCATCGTTGGATAAGACGCACTCATTCCGAGGTCGTAATTCGGCATGTAACCGGTATTGGGTATAACTGAAGGTCTCATAATTTGTATCCTTTCACACATTTTGCGCTGCAAAATTACTGCTTTTTTTTGACATATGCAAGAAAAAAATGCACTTTTGCAAAAAATAAGTGCATTTCTTATTCCCACGGTAAGAAATACTCGCTGTTTTCTTGCTCTTGCGTATAGGCTGCTTTAATCGTGTCGCAGACACCTCTTGGATTTCTGAGCAAAGGACGGGTAGAGTAGAAACACTCACCGGTGATTTCGGGGATCGTGCGGTTGAGGGTCATCTGCCGACCGATCTCGTTGCCGGTAGCCCAAGGAGAGTCTTTCTTAGCACCCTCCAAACGATACGGAGCCATGCCGATATAGAGCTTGCAATTCGTGCCACGAACTTCGTTTGCCCACCAATGCGCAAGAACTTCATAATCAGCGGCTTTCTTGCCAATCTCCCAATAGAGCTGCGGCAGGACATAATCAATCCATCCGTTCTTGATCCACAGGCGGATGTCCGCATAGAGATCATCGTAATTGGTGATACCTGCCGTAGTTGCGCTACCGGTCGAATCGACGTTCGCATTCCGCCACACGCCGAAAGGCGAGATACCAAACTCTACGGAGTCTGTACATTCGCGGATAGTAGCGCTGATCTCCTGAATAGCCATGTTGACGTTATTGCGTCTCCATTCCCGGATGTCCGTAAATCCTCTTGGATAGCGGGCAAAAGTCTCTGCGTCCGGTAGCTGTTTCTTACCCACCGGATAGGGATAGAAATAATCGTCCATGTGGATAGCCTGTATGTCGTAGCGGCTGATGATGTCCTGCACTATCGTGCAGATCCATTCTCTGGTGACATCCAAACCCGGATCGAAATACCATTGTTTATTGTACTCCCAGAACCAATCTCTGTGTTTCTTCCAGATATGGTCTTCGCAAATCGCGGTAGTGTCGGTCTTGGCGAGGTTGACGCGATAGGGATTGAGCCAGACGTGTACCTCCATGTGGCGTTTATGCGCCTCTTCGATCGTCCATGCCAGAGGATCCCAAGTGAGCGCAGATCCTTGTGTGCCGGTTAACCAATGCGAGCTCGGTTCGAAAGAACTACGGTAAAGGGCATCCGCAGTCGGTCTAACCTGAAAAATAATAGCATTCAATCCCAAGCTATGGAGCGAGTCTAACAGAAACGTCATCTCGTGTTGCTGGGCAACAGAGTCTCCTATCGCAGCTTCGGAAGGCCAATCAATATTCGCCACGGTTGCAATCCATGCTCCGCGGAAGCCGATGTCGGCTCTCAGAAACCCCACCTGACCTCCCCACAAGGGGAGGAAAAGAAGACACGTTAGTATGGTATATATTCGTTTCATGATTCTTTGATTTCCCTCCCTTGTGGGGAGGGTGTGGGGTTTTTTATTTTATCTTTCCATTTTCAACATGGAAGATTTTGGCGTTGTTATTGGGTTTGAGTATTTCTGTCAAGTGCTGACGGTCGGTGTCGGTAATGAAGATCTGACCGAAATCGTCTCCTTGTACCATCTCCACAATCCGCTCCACACGTTCGCTGTCCAGACGGTCGAAAATATCGTCGAGCAAGAGGATAGGCTTGCGCCTGACCGGCTCCGCCTGTAAGACCGCTGATGCTGTAAGATCGCTTCGCTGTAAGACCGCTTCGCTGTAAGATAAGTACAAAGCCTGTGCCAATTTCATGGCGAGGACGAATGTGCGTTGCTGTCCTTGGCTGCCCACTTGCTTGAGCGGATAGTCGCCGAGACGCATCTCAAGATCATCTTTATGAATGCCTTGCGAAGTCCAACCGAGTATTAGATCGCGTTGCCGAGTCCGAACGTACGCTTCGCGTAAATCGCGGTCTTGCAACTGACTTATATAACGTAATTGCGGAACTTCTGCCGACCCGCTTATCTGTGCATACGTCTTAGCAAAATACAGCTCAAACGCCTCAAAGAAAGCGGTTCGCTTCGCAAAGATATACTCTGCCGGTTCAATCATTTGCCATTCCAGTACTTCGAGCAAATCAAACCCCACCTCGTTCCTCCCCTCAAGGGAGGAGGGTTGTTGGTCTGCTATCTTTTTGAGCAGGGCGTTACGCTGTTTAAGAAGCGCGTTATAGGTCGTGAGACAATCCAGATATTTGCGATCTAACTGGCTGATAACCACATCCATGAAACGGCGTCGTTCGTCTGAGCCTTCATCAATCAATTGTTGGTCGGAAGGCGAGATCATCACCAGCGGAATAAGTCCTATATGGTCAATCAACCGCTGGTAATCCTTTTTATCGCGTCTGAACTGCTTCTTGACACCTTTGCGTAGACCACAACTGATTGTGGTCTGACCGCCTTCGGCTGTAGGACCGCTTTCGCTGTAAGACCGCGTTGCTGTAAGACCGTTCGCGGGCTCACTATAAGAGTACACGCCTTGTACCATCGACATTTCTTCGCCGTGGGTGATGTTGAGCGAGTCTTGGGAAGTGAAAGCGGATTTGGCGAACGAGAGCAGATAAATAGCGTCCAAGACGTTGGTCTTTCCCTGTCCGTTGAGTCCCACGAAGCAGTTGAGTTTGGGGGCAAACTCAAGTGAGGCTTCGCGGATGTTGCGGTAGTTTAATATGTTAAGCGACGTTAGAATCATTCTTTGGAGATCCGCCAAGCTTGGCGGATACTATGCATATAGTTCGACATCGGCGGCGGTAATCTTCGGACCGGCGAGGATGATGAGACGCTCGACAACATTACGGAGTTGGCGGATGTTGCCTGTCCATTCTTTCTGTTGCAGGGCTTTGATGGCTGCCGGTTCGAAGGATTTGACAGCAATGCCTTGCTCTGCACAGATCATGCCGGTGAAATACTCCACGAGCAGCGGGATGTCTTCGATACGTTCGTTCAAAGACGGAACGTGAATCGGAATGACGTTCAGACGGTGGAAGAGGTCTTCGCGGAAATTGCCTTCTGCGATCTCTTTGGCGAGGTCTTTGTTCGTTGCCGCCAAGACGCGTACGTTCACTTTGATGGCTTTATCCGAACCGACACGTGTGATCTCGGATTCCTGCAGAGCACGCAGCACTTTGGTCTGCGCAGCAAGACTCATATCGCCTATCTCATCGAGGAAGAGCGTGCCACCATCGGCTTGTTCGAACTTACCAGCGCGGTCTTTGACAGCTCCGGTGAACGAACCTTTCATATGTCCGAAGAGCTCTGACTCAATCAGTTCGGACGGAATAGCCGCACAGTTGACTTCGACCATCGGTCCGTTCGCACGAGCCGAGTGCTCATGGATCAGATGTGCTACCACCTCTTTGCCGGTTCCGTTCGGACCGGTGATGAGCACGCGGGCTTCCGTCGGTGCCACCTTATCTATTATATCGCGTACGCGTTGGATAGCAGCCGACTCTCCGATCATCTGCGGACCTTTGTTAGCTACTTTTTTGCGGAGCTGTTTGGTCTCTTGTTTGAGGTTCTTGGTCTCCAAGGCATTCTTTGTGGTGATGAGTATTCGGTTGAGATCCAGCGGTTTCAGCAGAAAATCATAGGCGCCCATTTTGAGTGCCTGCACAGCAGTCTCTATGTCTCCATGACCGCTGATCATGACGATGGGACACTCGATACTCTCAAACGAATCTGAATTCTGAGCTCTGAATTCTGAAATCTTTGAAAGCACCTCCAGGCCGTCCATCTCGGGCATTTTGATGTCCGAATAAATCAGGTCGTACGATTTGGCTTGCGCCATCTCCAGACCCTGCTTGCCGTTCTCGGCTACTTCCACTTCGTAGCCTTCATCTGCCAACACCTCACGCAAGGTATTCCGAATACCGCGTTCGTCGTCTATAATAAGGATTTTTACCATACTAATCTAATTTGGGCACAAAATTACTACTTTTTTTTGAAATATGCAAGTAAAAAAGAAAAAATGCAAAAAAATCACTTTTTATTTGCTTATGTCAAAAAATAGTTGTACCTTTGCAGCGGAATTAGGAGTTGCCTCAATTAGTATGTTGTATAACATATAATTTATATAAAAAACCAACTTTTTATTTAACATTTAAAATTCATTAATCATGAAGAAATTATTTACTTTTGTTGCTGCTGCGCTTTTCGCAGGTAGCATGATGGCAGAATCGGAGCCTGTAGTTATTTCGGGTAGCGTTTTCGCAGGTCAAGGTACAGCAAGCACCGGTAGTGAAGTTTCCGCTACAGTTGACGGTGTTACTTTTACGTGTGACAAGGGCTACAGCGATGATGCTCACAACACGCTTCGTTGCTACAAGAATAGTACTATTACTATTTCTGCAGAGGAGCAAATCGGTAAATTGGTATTCCAGTTCTATTCGACCTATACAGGCGACTTAGACAATGAAATCGTTGTTAATGCAACCTCTTGGACGCAGACTTTGTCGGCTCAAGCTCGTATTGAGCAGGTAACTGTTTATTTCGGTGAGGCTGAGCCTGTTGTTGTTGAGTTGGATACCCTTACGGTAGCTGAGGCTGTTACAATCGGTATGGCTTTGGAGGACAACGCGAAAACAACTGTGGACTATGTAGTAAAAGGTCACGTAGTTCAGGCTTATGCACCGAATGAGGGCTATACGGATCAGACTTGGTTCATGGCAGATGAAGCTGGTGCTTTCGGCCAGTTCGAGGCTTATCAATGTCAACCGGATTACTTGGTAGTAACCGGTGATTACGTGTACGTAAAGGGTAAAATCCAGAAGTATGTAAAAGAAGGTAAGGATCCTCAGATCGAGATCGGTCGTGGTACTGCAACTCATGGTGAAGCTCCGCAGGGTATTGAGAACATCCTCTCGAACGAGAAGATCAACAAAGTAGTTGTTGACGGTGTTGTTTACGTAGTTCGTGACGGCAAGATGTTCAACCTCCAAGGTGCACAAGTTCGCTAATCATGGATCTTCGGTTCTGTGATTAGAACCGTACTTGAGTTAATAAATAATGAGGGGACGCAAAACTGCGTCCCCTTTCATTTTCTGTACTCATCCAAAGGTTTATAACTTCGCTTGAATACTTACTTTCGCCCAAGCTCCGGGCTGTAAGATGCCTCCGTAGTCGTAATAACGTGCGTGCGTCATGTTTGTACATTCGGCACTAACGCGCATGTAGTGGTTCTGCCAGTAAATAGACCCATCTAAGAGCCACACAGGTTGATAGTCGCGCACCTGACCTTCGGCGTTGTTGAACTGTCCTTCGCGTTTCTGAAAACGGACGCTCCAAGATGCACCAAAGCCTTTGTAGATGCCGTGCTCCAAATGGATTGTCAGTTTATGACTCAGGTAGTCCAAATAGCGCGAACCCGACTCTTTGAGGTTCATGTCCAGATACGTGTACGCATAATCGGCAGAGACACAACGTAGCCATTGATTCAGCCTATAAGCCACCGAAACCTCGACACCGGTAGCGTTCACTTTTTGTTGGTTTGCTGCATGAAAAGGTCTCTTGGCATCTTCCGGCACATAGATCCAATCGATGATGTTCCTTCCCCAACGATAGTACGCGTCCGCAGACCAAGAGAGAACGCCGTATTTTTTCTCTCTTCCCTTTAGGGAAGGGTCTGGATTAGGTCTCCATTCGCCTTTGTAACCCAAGGAAAGGAGCCATGCTTCTTCGGGCTTGAGATCTCGGTTGCCAAGTTGGTTGCCTGCGTTGTAATAGAGGTCTGTAAACGTCGGCATTCGAAGCGAACGGTTCGCGTTCAGATAGAGCGTGCCGCCTTTGTCAAAAGCATAGCCGATGTTGGCACTTCCGCCTAACTGATGTCCGAACTGCGTGTTATACGTGCCGTTGATACCGACCGATGCCGACAGACCGGCATAATAAAAACTCTGCTCGGCGAAGTAGTTCACATGAAAACGGTTACCTCCGCGCACCAGATCCAACACACGCACTTTAGAAAGCGGAAAATCCTCCACATTGGGCACTTGTCCATCGGGATTGATGGTGTCGCCGAGGTTGGTAGAGTGCATATTCTCATTACGAATGCCAACACCAAAAGAGGTCGTTCCTATGCGCGAAGCATAATGAGCGGCTACTGAGGCTGAGGCGGTCTGGGCAAAGTGAAAATTGCCGTACAACCGATGTCCGCGATGCCATTCGTATCGGTCGTAGTTAGCACGGTAAGCCGCTTGTGCTTCGAGCCGCCATCTGCCCCAACGATGCTCGTATTTAGCGGACGCAAAAGCTGTACGCGTGGCGTCAAACTGATCTTGACTGCCAAATCCGTAACCCATACCAAGTCCGGCATCTTTCCATTGGGCACCGGCTTGCACGTCCAGACCTCTCCAACGCGTTTGGAAATAGAGGTTCACCAATTGAAAATCCGAGTTCCGGCAAGCGATCTCCTCTTTCTCGGTGGGATTTGGCGCTAAATAGCCTTCCGCACGCGAGTAATCGGCTGCTATGTTGATTTGCAGCTTTTCACCCTCCCTTGAGGGGAGGGACGGGGAGAGGTTAACGGCTAACTCCGGATGTGCCAAACCGTTCATGCCTGCTGTCAGTTTGAGGCGTACATCATTCTCCCTCCCTTGTGTGGGGGAAGCGGTTATTATATTAATCGCTCCGGAGAAAGCGCCGTGCAGATGTGCCGAGGTGCCTTGCAACACTTCGATACGCTCGATGATAGACGGTGTAATAGGCAGGTTGAGCGCGTAATGACCGGTGTGAAAATCGCTCAGACTCACGCCGTTGAGCATGATCAGCACTTGGTCGAACGTACCGCCTCGCATACTAATGTCCGCTTGCGCGCCGTTCGCGCCACGTGTGCGCACATCCACACCCGGCAGATACTGTAAAATATCTGCTACGGTCTGTATCGGCAACGCTTCTATCTCGGCGTGCGACACCTGTGTGATCAGACGGTAAGCTTCCGAATGAACTTCAGCTTTGTGAGCCACAACCAGCACCTCCTGAAGACTAAGTGGCTGGTTGCCTAACGGGACGGAATCCGCAGTTCCTGACGAACCATCATCCGCCATGACCGGAGAGAAGAACAAGCCGCAGAGTGCTGCTACTGCTACACTCTTACCATGCTTGAGCATCTCCAGATCGGTCATGTATCCTGCCACGTGTCCGATGCTCACCTCACGGTGGATCGAACAAAAGGCTGCGTAAGCCTTGTGGCAGAACTGCCGAAAACGGATTCCTGTTTTGAATGAATAATTTTTAAACATAGATTATTTTATGTAATCTGTCAATTAAGATGAATGAGCTTGAGAGATGTATTCTCCCGGAGTGATGCCGGTTTTGTTTTTGAACATACGGGTGAAATGATGCGGATAATCGAAACCGAGCATGTACGCCGTCTCGCTGATGCTGCGACCGCTCATGAGGATGTTTTTCGCCAAACGAACGATGTAAGACTGAATATAATCCTTGGCAGACGAGCCCGTTGCTTGTTTGACCAAGTCTCCGAAATAGCCTGCTGAATATGCCATCTCCGAGGCGCAATAAGCGACTGTCGGTAAACCTTTTTGGGTCTGTTGACCTTCGTAGAAATACTTGTCTAACAAGGCATGAAACCGTTTGAGCACATCCGGTTCGGTAGCTGTCGTTCGGGCGTTCTGCCGCCAATAAGCCCGCTGACAATAATCCAAGATCAGCCGCAGATAGCCGACCACTATCTTCCGCAACGCTGAGCTGTCTTTGTGCGTTTGTAACTCTTCGCGCAGACCGCTTATGAGCGTCTCTATCGCATTCCATTCCTGCGGCTCCAAAGGCAGCGAGTCCGTGAAGAAATACGAGAAGAAATTATACTCGTTGATGTGTGCTTCGAGATCCGTTTTGCTCATCAACTCCGGCGACCAAAGCACCGCCCAGCCGTTCAGAAAAAGCGGATGACCGTCATCCTCTTTGCCGCCTATTTGTCCCGGCGCAACAGCTATAACCGACCAGTTGCTCACCTGCACAGGTCGTACGCCATATGACAAGTTCTGCGGAAACTCGCGTTGGATAAACAACCCATAGACGCTATAACTGTTCATGCTTGTCCGCACGCCTTTCGCTAATTCATCGAAATGAACCACACTAATCAGTGGGTGGATTACTTCCGCCTCCAGATGCCGTGCGTACACATTCGGCTCGCGTATATTCAGGACTTTTTTCATAACGGCTGATTACTCGGAATTTCCAAGTTAGATAGGACGATAATTATTTTGTATCGTTTAGTTCGTTTTCTATCTCGGCGATGGTTGGCATAGTTCCTTCAATCTTTGCTGGATAGAGTTTCTGTAGTTCGTACTCCGAAATGCCTAAAGGCTGACTGCTGGACTCCAAAGCGTATTGTGCCAGAGTGTTGCTCTTTTGCTTGCAGATCAGCAAGCCTATAGTGGGATTATCTCGCCCTTCTTTGCGCAGCAAATGGTTACATGCTACCACATAGCCGCCTAACTGACCGGCATCTGCAAAATCAAACTCACCGATTTTAACCTCAATTACCACATAACATGACAAATTCAAATTATAGAACAACAGGTCTATAAACTTCTCTTTATCCTCGATTTGCAGGCGATACTCTTTGCCGATATATGCAAATCCTGTTCCGAGTTCGAGCAAAAACTGCGTGATATTATGTAGCAACGCATCTTTCAGTTTGCGCTCATTGTACTTGCCTGTAATACCGGTAAAAGCAAAGTTGTATGGGTCTCGCGTGATTTCTTGAGCCAAATCACTTTCTTCGGCAGGTAAGGTATATTGGAAATTCGAAAGTGCCTTGCCTGAACGCTCATAGAGATCTGTTCCCAAGAAATTAAGTAACATATCTCTACTCCAACCGTTTTTAATGGTCTGCTGCACATAGAATAGTGCCTTGTTGGGATCAGAAGAACACTTGTCAATCAATAGCTTATGGTGTCCCCAAGGAATGGAGAAAAGGTCGTGTAATAAGCGGGTTGAAATCTGTTCGTATAAATCGTCCTCAAGTTGGGGACGATTTGCCATTCGAGATTTGTCCCCAAGTTGGGGACGATTTGTAATTACCTCATTTTTAGGCAATAAGGACGAATATAACACATAGAAATATTTGGCATATTTCAACGAAGTAACAGAAAAACCATCCGTATCTGGTATTGCGTGACGCAAGTCTTGGCTGAGGTTTGCATAGAATCCCTTGCCATATGTATTCTCTGCATTTCGCGTCACGATGTCGCGTCCCAATTCCCAATAGAAAGCCAGCATCTCCTGATTGACTTTGACCGATGCTTTGATCTGGCTACGGCGAAAACGCTTACTCAACTCTTGAATCCATTTCTGGTATTCTTGGTTAATATGGATAAGATTGCTCATGGTTGTATAAATTTGGCTGCAAAGGTACAATTTTTTTGCGATATATGCAAAAATGGAAGCCGAAAAATCATCTTTTTCTGCATTTTCTGCGTTTTTGGTAGTTATTCGAGGGATTTGTGTTATTCTATATCCGCCAAAAGCAGTAATTTTGCACTCAAAATGTGTAAATATGAAAATGAGAAAATTCTTTACCCTTTTTGCTGCTATGAGCACAATGACCCTTATGGCACAAACACCGATTAACATCATCATCGGTTCCAAGACCTTTACCGCCACGCTCGCAGACTCCGAAACCGGCGAAGCTTTTGCTGCCTTATTACCCTTAACGGTCACAATGAACGAACTGAACGGCAATGAGAAATACCATTACCTGAGTTCCTCTCTTCCCACCGCCGCATACCAGCCCGGCACAATCCATGCTGGTGATCTGATGCTCTACGGCAACAACTGTGTAGTCCTCTTCTACAAAACTTTCAACACCTCGTATTCCTATACCCGCTTCGGCGCAATAGACAACCCTTCCGGCCTTGCCGTCGCTCTCGGTTCCAGTAACGTCTCTGTGCGGTTTGAAAGTGGACAAACCACAGACCTCACCTCAACCCTCTCCAAAGGAGAGGGAGTAAAGGTTCTCCGCGACGGCCAATTGTTCATAAAGCACAATGGAACAATGTATAATGTACAAGGTGGAAAAGTAAAATAGTTCTTTTTCTGCCCGACTTTTTTGTATATTTGAAAAAAAAGTAGTACCTTTGCACCGAAATTCAAATGAACAAATTTATGAAAAAATTCTTCCTCTTTGCATGTGCAGCGGCAATGCTTGCTGCCTGCGCTCCGAAAAATGAAAAAATGACTACAGACGAAAATGGTTTCATGGATTTGGCACGTGCGCGTTTTGCGGTACGTGAGTACGACCAGAAGCCTGTAGAGCAGGAAAAGATCGACTCGATCCTTGAAGCCGGTCGTCTCGCTCCGACAGCAAAGAACGTGCAGCCGCAACATATCTATGTGCTGCAAAGTCCTGAGGCAATTTCGAAAATTAATGAGTTGACCCGCTGTGCGTACCATGCGCCGGTAGTGTTCCTCGTTTGCTACGACACCGATTTGGCATGGACCAAAGACGGCGAGAGTTCTGGAAACATGGATTGCTCGATTGTGGGTACGCATATGATGCTTGAGGCAACCGAATTGGGTTTGGGAACTTGTTGGGTGAAGTGGTTCGAGCCCGCAGAAGTAGCTGCCGCGTTCGACCTGCCGGCTAACCATAAGCCGTCCTTCCTTATGCCGTGCGGTTATGCTGCCGAAGGCGTGAAACCATCTGACCACCATTTCAGCCGCAAGCCGCTTTCCGAAACCGTGACTTACAAATAATTGTCCGTTATGCAGGTTGTTTATATGCGTATCGTGCAATGTCTGCTGCTGGCAAGTTTGTTCCTTGTCGGTTGCACAAAACCCAATGCGGAAATGAGTAAATGTGAAAATGAGATGCTGGTTCGAATCGCGGAGATTGAAGTCAATGACGGCTATCTGGAGGAGTACCTCGCGGCGGCACATAATGTGGGCATGAAGTCCGTGGAGAGTGAAGAGGGTGTGATCTGTATCTTCCCGATGCAGGTCAAGGACTCGCCGAACACGATTCGCATTTTGGAAATTTTCCGCAATGAGGAGGCGTATCAGGCACATTTGCAGACTCCGCATTTCCTGGAATATAAACAAGGCACGCTGCTTATGGTCAAGTCCCTGCAACTCGTAGCAACCGAGCCGCTTGCCCCCGAGGCCATGCCGCTGATTTTCAAGAAGTATTAACAACAAACGCGTAGCGTCAAACAATTTCAAACAATTTCAAACAATTTCAAACATATGAACGTATTGATTCTTCAGGCTTCGCCGAGAGCGAAGGGCAACACCGCTTGGATGGCGGACGAGTACAAGAACGCAGCCGAGGCTGCAGGTCATAACGTGACGATTGTCGATGTGGCACACAAACATATCGCCGGTTGTCTGGCGTGCGAGTACTGCCACGGCAAGGGCAACGGCGCGTGCATCCAGAAAGACGACATGCAGGAACTCTATCCGCTGATGGCAGAGGTGGAAGTGCTGGTTTTGGCTGCTCCGATCTATTATTTCACGCTCTGCGCACAGATCCAGGCGCCTATTCAACGAATGTACTGCGTTAACGCGCCGGCTAAAGTGAAGAAGATGGCGTTACTTTGTTCGTCTTATTCGCCGGGTGTCTATGATGGCGCTACGGCTGAGTTCCGCGATCTCTGCAACTACTGGCACGCCGAGAATATGGGCGTTGTAACCGCCAAAATCGACGAGCAGAAAACCGAAGCTACGAAGCAAAAGATCGTTGAGTTGGTAGCAAAACTGTAAAAATTCATTAAAATCTGCATCCAAAGTGCAGATTTTTTTGTATATGTCAAAAAAAAGTAGTACCTTTGCAGCCGAAAGTTGCAAAGATGTCCGTTCAAAGGAATCATATGGCTAAAAAACAATCGCTCTCAAAGCAGTTGTATGATAGTGGTTACTTGTGGTCCTATGAGGCTGCGAGTAAAGACGCTCTGCTACCGGATGAAGAACTGATTTTGAGCGGTTTGGCACATCTTGAGTTTGAAGACATGCCTATGCTTTTTGCTGCTTTCCCGTATCGACAAATCAAGTCTGTATGGCAACGACGCATGTTGCCTTACCCCGATTACTATGGAACTCTCAACTTGCTCTTAGCGGCACTCTTTTTCCATATCAAATCACCCAAGAAATATACCTCTAAATATGTGGCATAACGGACTTCGTGAAAATACAGCGGACGTGTTCGAACAGGTCTCCCGTTTGAATTGCATCAAAGACTTGTACCTCTGTGGAGGAACAGGGATTTCTTTGCTCTTGCAACATCGTCAGAGCGAAGACTTGGACTTTGAACTCTTGAACTACAGGGGTGACATTCGACATTTGGATGTTTCTAATATCAATAATGAATTGGTCTCTGTTTTTCCGGAATGCAAGCGTGAAATATTAGGTCCGCAACATATCCAGTACTATGTTGGCGACCACGTGAAGTTATCGTTCTTTGAACCTAAAAACCGAGTTCCTGCCTTGCATACCGGCTTTACGTACAACAACCTCAAAACGGTAAACGAACAGGATGCATTGGGAATGAAACTTTTCACGATTACCGTCAGAAGCCTATATCGCGATTATTACGATATCTATTCGTTGCTGCAAGCTGGTTTTTCTTTTGAGGAAGGCTTGGATTATGCGTTGAAGTTTACTCGGCATCAGGTTCATTCGAAGGCAATCTTGTCAGCATTGATAACTCCCGCTCTGTATCCAAAGCCTCAGGATTTTGACATTATGCAGCCGAAATATAACATCTCGGCAGAAGAAATGGCGGATTACTTTATGCAAGTAATCGCATCCCGAAAGAAATAATCGTTGCCCTTGTGGCTAAGAAGTGATACAATAAATACACGTCCCTTCTCCGAGACGTAAAAGATGGAGAAAGACAAGCGCAAAGCGTTGCGCTAACATATTGTTTAATTAAAGCGTTTACACGCTTGTCCTTGCTAATCGGAACGTAGGAAATTTCGAAAAACAACTTAGGACGAGAGAGTAGATGCTCACGAGTGTAAAACTCGCCCACACTATAGGATAATTATGTCCTTTAGTGTGTTGGCGGATATATACACGGCGCGAGTAACTGCTTGTTTATCCAGTTGTTTTGGCAATTCCTACGGCCACGGTTAGCGGATAACAAGAGTTATTCGCGTTTTTGTAATTTTATTATTTATTTCTCATGAATTCGTTTTACACTTATGATGAACTAAAGGCTTTAGGAATCAAGTCCTATGGAGAGAATGTCTTGATTAGTAGAAGATGTAGCATTTATTCTCCTCAATTATTAACCATTGGAAATAATGTTCGGATTGATGATTTTTGCATACTGAGCGGGAATATTTCAATTGGAGATTTCGTTCATATTTCTGCATTTTGCGCTTTACATGGAAGTAAAGGAATAGAAATACGAAGTCATAGTGGCTGCTCCGCTCGTACTACAATTTATTCAGCGATAGATGATTTCTCTGGAAATTTTCTTATTGGTCCTATGCATCCTGATTTTTTAACCAATGTGCAGGGAGGAAAAGTCGTCATTGAAGAATTCGCTCAGGTTGGTGCCAATTGTGTTATTTTTTCGAATCTAACCATAGGAGAAGGAGCCGCAATAGGTGCTCTATCGTTAGTTCGTGAGTCTATTAAGCCATGGACGATAAATGCAGGTATTCCTGCTCGTGTTCTTAAAGAACGTAGCAAAAAATGCAAAGAACTAGTTTCTATACTTCCAAATGCCCTAAATTGATAAATAATATAAATCATTAAAAATATGCATAGGTGGCTTGTACTGCCCACTTTTATTATGCCTTATTCTTAACAATCATATACCTTTCAATTACTTTATAAAAACCTGCCAAACAGCATATCTCGCGCCATTCTCACGCCACGATTAAAGGAATGTCGGGAGAATGATTAAATCTTAAAAAGCGTACATTTCTTGTGCGTTTTTTACTCGTTTCTGCAAAAATGGTAGATATTTAGCGAATTTGTGTTTGTGTATATCAAGAAAATGTAGTACCTTTGCAGCAAATTTTCAAATGATACAATATAAAAATGAGTAAATGTAAAAAACTATTTACTTTTTTGCTGGCGGTAATTACTTTTGCTGCTTGCACAAATACAAATGACAAAATGAGTAAATGCGAAAATGAGAAATTGGAGCTCAGTTTTTCGGCTGAGCAAGCGGCATGGATGAGTGTCATCGCTTGCGATGAGGCTAAGGGCGATTTGAAGGCATTGGAGTCGGCTATTCATAATGGATTAGAGGCGGAATTGACGGTTAGCCAGATCAAGGAAGCACTCTCACAGTTGTATGCCTATACGGGTTTTCCGAGAAGCCTGAATGCGTTGGGCGTGTTGCAGCGTGTTATCGGAGATCGTCAAGCGAAAGGTGTGAAGGTTATTATGGGCGAGGATGCAAGTCCGCTCAGCGAGGAATACGATGCACTTAAAGAAGGTACGCGCGTGCAGACGCAACTGGTCGGCAAGGCTTTCGAGTATGAGTTTGCGCCGGCTACGGATTATTACCTGAAGGCGCATTTGTTCGGAGATATTTTTGCCCGCGATAACTTGACATATGCCGACCGCGAGTTGGTGACCGTTTCGGCGTTGAGCGGTCTCGAGGGCGTGGAGCCGCAACTCAAAGCACACATCGCCGGCGCACGCAATATGGGCGTTAGTGAAGAGCAGTTGCAAGGCATTGTAGTTGCTTTTGCAGCAAATGGCCTTTTGAACGAAGCCGGACGCTTAGCGAAAGCTTATGATGAACTATCAACTTCAAACTTGCCAACTTCTCTCAACTCTCAACCCTCAACTCTCAACTTACCTTGGCCGCAAGGCTCGCCCAACTCCGCTTATGCCCAATATTTCGTAGGGCAGAGTTATCTGCAACCTTATTTCGGAGGCGTTGCGAATGTGACGTTCGAGCCGCGTTGCCGCAATAACTGGCATGTTCACCACGGAGCGGTACAAGTGCTGATCTGCGTGAGCGGTAAGGGTTGGTATCAAGAATGGAACAAACCCGCAGTTCCGCTTACTCCGGGAACGGTGATTGCTATTCCTGAAGGCGTCAAACACTGGCATGGAGCCGCCGCGGACTCGTGGATGCAGCACTTGGCGATCCACACCCAAGAGCAACCGGGCGCCACAAACGAATGGCTTGAGCCTGTTAATGATGAACAATATAATTCTTTACAATAATGAAAAAGTTTTTAACCCTTATGCTTGCTGCCCTCACCTTTGCAGCTTGCACAAATTCAAATGAGAAAATGAGTAAATGCGTAAATGACACATGGGACAAAGTGTTCCCGCTTAGTGAGAAAGTAAACCACAAAAAGGTATCCTTCCAAACCCAATACGGCTTCACCTTGGTGGGCGATCTCTACACGCCGAAGGCAAATGACAAATCACAAATCACAAATCACAAATACGCCGCTATCGCGGTGTCCGGTCCTTTCGGCGCAACGAAAGAGCAGAGTTCGGGTCTGTATGCGATGAAGATGGCGGAACGCGGGTTTATTACGCTGGCTTTTGATCCTTCTTTTACGGGCGAGAGTTCGGGTGAACCGCGTCGGACAGCTTCGCCGGATATCAATACCGAGGATTTCATGGCAGCGGTGGATTATCTGAGTAAACTGCCCGAAGTGGATGCAGAGCGCATCGGTATCATCGGAATATGCGGGTGGGGTGGTATTGCCCTCAATGCAGCTGCTGCGGATACGCGTATCAAAGCGACGGTCGCTTCGACGATGTACGACATGACGCGTGTCTCCGGCAACGACTACAACGATGCTTTCGACGATGAGCAGTGGCGTCACAGAAACCGTGAGAACCTCTCCCAACAGCGTCTTGCGGATCCTAATATGATGGCAGGAGGCGTGTTGGATACCGTTCCTCCGCAGGCTCCGCGTTTTGTGCACGACTACTACGACTACTACAAGACTCCGCGTGGCTACCATGCGCGTAGCGGCAACTCGAATGACGGTTGGCGTGTCATCGGCACGCAGGCATACTCTAATAGCCGTTTCCTGTATTACATCAACGAGATCCGTTCTGCGGTTCTGATCATGCATGGTGAGAACGCGCATAGCCGTTATTTCGGCGAAGCGGCGTACCATTACATGGTGGACGGCAAAGCGGACGGCTACAAGACCGTGGTAGCTCCGAATCCCTGTCCCGAGAACAAAGAGCTGCTCATCATCCCCGATGCATCCCATTGCGACCTCTATGACGGCGGCTATACCGAACCGGCAGGCCAAGGCGAACCCAAGAACCTCATTCCTTGGGACAAGTTGGCTGCGTTCTTTGAGAAAAATCTGTGATAAATAGTTAAAATAACAAAAAAATCCTGCATACATTTGCGTATGTGGGATTTTTGTTGTACCTTTGCACCCGAAATAATTTGCACGAAATATATAGAATTTTTAATTTTTAATTTATAATGAGGGTATTATTGATCAATGGTTCGCCGCGAAAGAACGGCAACACCTTTACAGCGCTTAGCGAGATTGCCAAGACGCTGCAATCCGAAGGTCTCGAAACAGAGATCGTTTGGATCGGCAACAAACCTATTCGTGGCTGTATAGCTTGCGGTACATGTAAGGCAAAAGCGAACGGTCGTTGTGTTTTTGACGACGATGTGTGCAACACTATCTCTGCCAAGTTCGCAGAGGCGGACGGTTTCGTTTTTGGCTCGCCTGTCTATTACGGTCAGCCCAACGGAGCTCTCCTCGCTATCATGCAACGTGCGTTCTTCTCCAACGGCGCGAACCTTCAGAACAAACCGGCTGCGGCTGTGACGATCTGCCGAAGAGGTGGGGCTACAGCGGCTTTCGAGGCGCTCCAGATGCCGCTTCAGATGATGAATATGCCGCTGGCTACCTCGCAGTATTGGAACATCGCTTACGGTCGTGAGGAAGGACAGGTTGCGCAGGATACCGAAGGAATGCAGACTATGCGTACCTTGGCGCACAACCTCGCTTGGATGATCCGTGGCCTGAGAGGCGAGAACGCACCCTCCCTGCCCGAAAGAGAAGCTTGGCAACCGATGCATTTCATCCGATAGTGGAAGGACATCCCCCCTAAAAACTATCTATCGATGGAATGAAAAAGACTTACTCATGAATCAACAATTAAAAAAATAATCATATGACGTACTCGCAGTTTAAGAACCGTGCATGGCATTTTCTTCGCAAACAACTTAGTTTGACCAATTACATTGATGTGCAGTCGGCGGATGAGAATATCCGTAAGAATATCCCGTTCCGCGGACCGAATATCTACATCTTGTTTGTTGCGATTGTGATTGCTTCGGTGGGATTGAACGTGAACTCTATTCCGGTGATCATCGGTGCGATGTTGATCTCACCATTAATGAGTCCGATCATCGGTTTCGGTTTGGGTTTGGGAACCAACGATGCGCAGCTGATCATCAAGTCCTTGCGCCATCTGGGTATCATGTTCGTAGTCAGTCTGATTGCCTCGACGCTCTATTTCATGGTGACGCCTTTGGAGATGGATAACCCGACGGAGCTGATGGCGCGTACGAATCCTTCGGTGTATGATGTCTTCATCGCTTTCTTCGGCGGTATAGCTGGTATATTGGAACTATCGCGTAAGGAGAAAGGAACGGTGCTTTCGGGTGTAGCGATTGCTACTGCTCTCATGCCGCCCTTGTGTACGGTCGGTTATGGTATTGCCCACTGGAATTGGCATTTTGCAGGAGGTGCACTCTATCTCTTTTTCATCAACTGTATCTTCATCGCTTTAGCGACGTACCTTGTTGTCAAGTATCTGCATTTCCCGTCCAAGATAGAGAAGCAATCGTACAAGAGTCTGATCACGTACGGCTTGCTGATCTTAGTAGTGCTCGTACCCAGTTTCTTTAGTGCTTATTCGATCGTTTTGGAGAACCGTTTTGCCAATTCTGCGCGGCATTTCGTAAAGGAGAATAAATCCATCGGAGGTACGTACATCTATGACTACAACACCGATGTAACGTCCAGACCGTACGGGCTGACGCTGCGTCTCGCCGGTGAGAGTCTGACGAATGATAACCGCGCGTTGCTCTATACCGAAGCGGAGAAATATGGTATCTCTCATACGCAGATCCATATTCTTGAAGACGCCACTATCGAAGTAAGACGTCTCAACGAGACGGAGATCATGCGGGATTGGTTAGCGACCAACGAGCAGCAGTTGAAGCTACGCGATGACTCTATCCGCGTGCTCAATGCCCGTATTCAACGTTTGGCATCCCAACAACTGCCTGCGGAGCAGATCTCTGCCGAACTCAAGGCGCAGTGGCCTCAGATAGAGAACGTTACGTTAGCTCGCAATGAGAATCAGATCGTCTTGGTGCTCGATTCTAAACGTTCAATCAAGAAAGATGATAAGGAACGAATACGCGAATGGCTCTCCGTACGTTTGCAAGCCAAGAACATCTTGGTGGTTAATCAATGAACGCTACGAACAATAGAAAATTTATGTAAACCCAAAAACAATAGTAATATGGCAACCATTTATGATTTCAAAGTCCTCAATAACAGAGGCAAAGAAGTAGATTTCGCAGACTACAAAGGTCAAGTGCTCCTCATCGTTAATACCGCTTCGAAATGCGGTTTCACGCCGCAGTACGACGGTCTGGAGGCACTGTATAAGAAATACAAAGACCAAGGATTCGTCATCCTCGGCTTCCCTTGCGATCAGTTCGCTAACCAAGAGCCGGGCAGCGATGAGCAGATCGAGGAGTTCTGCCGTCTCAACCACGGTGTGACCTTCCCGCTGATGGCGAAGAGTGACGTCAACGGCGAGAATGCTAATCCGGTCTTTGAGTACCTCAAGACACAAGCTCCGACCGAGGAGTACAAAGGCGTCAAAGCCAAAGCTACGCACCTCATGCTCAAAGGTATCAGCAAGACGTACAAGAAAGAGAACGATATTCTATGGAACTTCACCAAGTTCCTTGTATCGAAGGACGGCAAAACGATCCAGCGCTTTGCACCGGTAGCCGAGCCGAAGGACTTCGAGGCAAACATCGTAGCCGAATTGGCAAAATAACCAACGACTTTCTCTCCCCCCTATCAATCGTACCTCGGAAAAGTGTTCATCGCAAAATCGTCAATAATTTACGTTTTTTTGTCGTTTTTATTTGCATATGTCCCATTTTTGTAGTACCTTTGCAGTCGATTTGAAAGAGTGCTACTGTTTTTCCACTCTCGTAGATAATAAAACTGAAAACAATATGCGAACAGAAAATGAATTACAGGGGGTTACCCTCCTTGGGAACCAACACGTGCAGTATAGCGATAATTACAACCCCAACGTGCTGGAGACCTTCCCGAACAAACACCCTGAAAACGAGTATCTCGTTACCTTCAACTGCCCGGAGTTCACCACGCTTTGCCCCAAGACAGGACAGCCGGATTTCGGACATATTTATATCTCTTATATCCCGCGTGAGAAGATGGTGGAGAGCAAAAGTCTCAAACTCTACCTCTTTTCCTTCCGCAACCATGGGGATTTTCATGAAGATTGCGTGAACATCATCATGAAAGATCTGGTCAAGTTGATGGATCCGAAGTACCTTGAGGTAACAGGCTATTTCATGCCTCGCGGCGGAATCAGCATCTATCCCTTTGCTAACTACGCCGATGAGGCTCATCAGGAGCTCAAAAAGCAGAGACTTTTTGAGCAGTTCAAAGCCGCGACCAATAGGAATTGAGATATTAATTATTCATTGTTAATTATTCATTATTCATCGTGAAAGACTCAATTATTGTTTTGTCAGGTGGGTTAGACTCCACCACACTTTTGTACGAATACCAATACCGAATCGGTATGGCGCTTTCCTTCCATTACGGAAGCAACCATAACGACCGAGAGTTGGAGTTCGCTAAACTGCATTGTGAGCGTTTGGGTATTCCCCATAGGATCATTCGTTTGCCGTTCATCAAACAGTTCTTCAAGTCCTCGCTGCTCGAAGGAGCCGACGCTATTCCGGAGGGTAACTACGATGAGGCGAACATGAAATCGACCGTTGTGCCGTTCCGTAACGGTATCATGCTGTCCATCGCAGCAGGTATTGCGGAGAACAACAAACTGCAATATGTCCTCTTGGCAAACCATGCCGGAGACCATACGATCTATCCGGATTGCCGTCCGGAGTTCGTGGAGGCGATGAACAACGCAATCCATTTCGGCACATGGAACGGCGTTCAGTTGCTCACTCCTTATACCCATCTGACCAAGGCTGAGATTGCATCCAAAGGCAAAGACCTTCATATCGACTACTCGGAGACTTGGAGTTGCTACAAAGGCGGCGAGCATCATTGCGGAGTCTGCGGAACTTGCCGCGAACGCAAAGAAGCTTTAGCGCAAGCCGGGATTGAGGACACAACAGTCTATGAGAATTAAAAATTAAGAATTAAACATGTACTACGTACAAAAGACCATAGAGATTTCTGCGGCGCATAATCTGATGCTTTCGTATGAGAGCAAATGTGAGAACCTGCATGGTCATAACTGGATCATCGTCGTGTATTGCAAGGCCAAAGAGCTGAACCAAGATGGTATGGTGACCGATTTTACGCACATCAAGAAAGTGGTCAAGGACACTTTTGACCATAAGTATATCAACGAAGTGCTCGATGTCAATCCGTCGGCGGAGAACATCGCCAAATGGATCTGCGACCATGTGGAGAACTGCTACAAAGTCTCCGTCCAGGAATCCGAGGGCAACACCGCCATCTATGAGATGGACGATTGAACGATTTGAAGATTTGAGTTATCGCGTTAACGAAATATTTTATACACTTCAGGGGGAAGGAGCACATAGCGGCATCCCTGCGGTGTTTGTGCGATTCAGCGGATGTAACCTTCGCTGTCCTTGGTGTGATACCGATTTTACGGACTGTACTGAGATGACGGCGGAGGAGATCGTAGCGGAAGTGGTGGAGCTGTACGACATTCCCAACGAGCGGCATAAGATGTGCGTGCTGACGGGAGGCGAACCGTCCCTGCAGGTGGACAAACCGCTCATCGACGCCCTGCACGAGGCAGGTTTCTATATTGGTATAGAGACCAACGGCACACGTCCGCTTCCGGAAGGCATCAATTGGGTTACTTGTTCGCCCAAAGAGGGTACGAAGCTGGCTCTGCGCAAGGCGAACGAGGTCAAAGTGGTCTTCACCGGCACGTATGATCCTGAGGTCTGGCGCGAACAGATAGAGGCAGAACACTGGTTGCTTCAACCGCTTCGTTTTACGGGAGATTGGCTCATCGAGAACGTCGATGCCGGCGAAGATGACCGCAACGACAATCTCGACGACACCGTCCGGTACATCCTCTCTCATCCCTTCTGGCGTTTAAGTGTCCAGTTACACAAAATAGTCGGACTTCGATAGCCCGACTATTTCTTTTCTTTCAACTTTCAACTTTCAACTTTCAACTTTATTTCACCGCCTTGAAGCTCATGTCGAGGCTCTTGTAGCTATGGGTAAGCGCACCGACGGAGACGTAATCGACTCCTTGCTCAGCGTACGAACGGATGGTGTCGATGGTGATGCCGCCGGATGACTCGATCTCCATATGACGACCTGCCGTTTTCTCCCATTGACGGATGAGAAGGACCGCTTCACGGGTCTTCTCCGGCGTGAAGTTATCAAGCATGATGCGGTCGGGAATATTGGTCGAAAGAGCTTCGTTGATTTCATCGAAATTACGCACCTCGATCTCGATCTTGAGGGCTTTGCCCTTCTCCTTACAATAATCGCGTGCACGCGTGAGGGCGTTCGTGATGCCTCCTGCGAAATCCACATGGTTGTCCTTGAGCAGGATCATGTCGAAGAGTCCGATTCGGTGGTTCATACCGCCTCCGAGTACTACAGCCTCTTTCTCCAAATAGCGCAGACCCGGCGTCGTCTTACGGGTGTCGAGCACGTGGCAACCGGTGTCCTCGATGAGGGATTGATACTTATGCGCTGTGGTCGCTACGCCGGACATACGTTGCATGATATTGAGCATCGTACGCTCGATCTGCAGGAGACTCAGCTCTTTGCCGTACACCTTAAAAGCCACGTCTCCGGGCTTCACATGATCGCCGTCATGCAGGAACTGCTCCACACGGCACTCCGGATCGAAATAGGCGATGATCTCTTTCGCTACCTCAACACCGGCTAACACGCCTGTATCTTTGATGATCAACTGCTGGCAACCCATTTGGGTCGGAGGAATACAACTAAGCGAGGTGTGATCACCATCACGGATGTCCTCTTCAAACCAGATAGCAATAAGCTTACGAAGTTCTTGTTTTTCCATAATCTGTAAAATTTATGCTGCAAAATTACTCTTTTTTTTGCACATATGCAAATTTTTTTGTACTTTTGCAGCGTGAAAAGGATATTTTGTATATTTTTCTTACTTTGCACCCTTGTTTCCATGGGAAATAACGTCATCTATAAATTCCATTGGACAGGCGAGGACTACGAAGTCTATTACACAGATGAAGATTCATTTATTTATGATTGGATCAACGAGTGACGCTCGTCTCCAATCCCTCATCGACGAATACCGTCAACGGCTCAAACACTATGTGCCGTTTGAGTTGGTAGTGATACCGGATGTCAAGAATGCCAAATCGCTCAGTCAAGAGCAGCTGAAGACAGCGGAAGGCGAAGCCCTTTTGACGCGTCTCACCCCTTCGATGGATGTCATTCTCTTGGACGAACACGGACGTGAGTTCCGGTCTATGGACTTTGCTGATTATCTGCAAAAGAAGATGTCTTCCGGCAAAGACCTCGCACTCGTCATCGGCGGTGCTTTTGGTTTCAGTCCGGCTGTCTATTCCCGTGCAAACGGCAAACTCTCCCTCAGTCAAATGACGTTCTCCCACCAGATGATTCGTCTCATGGCAATCGAGCAGATCTACCGCGCTATGACCATCCTCCGCGGCGAACCGTACCACCACGAATAAAAAAGCCCCTTCCTTTTAGGGAAGGGGTTTGGGGTTAGGCTTTTTTATCTCACCCTCAGTTTCTGCCCGATCTGCAGCACTTTCGTCTCCTTGATACCGTTCAGACGACAGAGCGCTTTGACGGATGTACCGTATTTCTTAGCAATACCGGAGAGGGTGTCGCCGCTTCTGACCTTATGGTACTTCATCGCAGCAGCTGCTGCACGAGCCTGTTTCATGGCCTTGATGCCGATGACGTGCTCGTCTTTGTTGCGCAGCTCACCCGATGCGAAGTTGATGACCTGCTCGGGGTTGATGGCTTCGCCTAAGTAACGCAACTCGAAGTGCAGATGGCTACCGGTCGAACGACCTGTGTTACCTCCGAGACCCAAGACATAACCTGCCTTAACCGGCTCATATTCATCCACTAACGGACGGCTGAGGTGTCCATAGACGGTCTCCAAACCGTTGTTATGACGCACCACTACGAAATAACCATAACCTCTCGGGTCCCAGCCCACGATACGCACCTGACCGTCCCAAGCACAGCGGATCGAATCACCCACTTGCACTTTGATGTCCGTTCCTTTGTGCATTCGGTTACGACGCCATCCGTACGGGCTGGTCACGTAACCCGGAGCCGGCAGACGGAAACCTGCCATCGGAATATGCACATCATCTTTGAGACTATCGAACATCGTGCCATACGGGTTCACACGCTCATCCGTCCAGATGAAACGGTAGATGCTGTCCGCAGGGTGATGGTTGATAAGCGTGGTGTCCAGCATGAACTGCGGTGCAATCTTATAGACCACATCGCCTTCTTTGGTACGCACCACGATCTTCTGTGGCAGAAGATCCAACTCGCAGCCTAAGATCAGCGTGTCATGCGAAAAGAGACCTGCCAGACATTCCGGTAATTGGGACGCACGTACATCCAGATCGTCCAGTTCTTCCAACTCATCGCCTTCGCTGTCAACGGCTGTGCTGTCCAAGGGAGTATTCGTTACAGCAGGCACATCCTGCGCAAAAGCAAAACCGATGGCTAACAGCCAGCAGCCGACAGTCAATAGAGCCTTTCTCATTCTGCGCCCTCCTCTGCTACGGTCGCAACAGGCTCAACAGACTCCACTTCTTCCACTACGGGCTTTTCCGGTTCAAGGACAGCCTCTACTTCTGCTTTGTTTACCTTCTCACGATTCATATAACGATAGATGCCGTAACCGCCCAGACCTAAAATAGCCACAAGGCTGAAATACAGCATCACAATCACCCAAGGTGTCAGATGATGTCTTTTCACTTTTACGATCGGGAACGCTACCTGCTCGGTCAGCGTACGACCGAAGATGACAGAGATGATCGCATCGGAGTTGACTGCCCAGCCGTTCGCATTGAGCACCGGAGCTAAGTTACGACGACGCAACTTAAGCCAAGCCATGATCATACTCGGACCGCTGATAACCAGCAAGATACATACAAAGATGATCATATACTGCCACCATGTAAATCCTTTCAGACCATGTGCTACGCTCACCAACGCCGAGCCGATCATACCTAAAGCCATACCGATAGCAGCGAAGATACCGGCGAACTTAGCGATGTCGAATGCAGGTTTCTTCTCTGCGTTCGGATCAGCTGCTGCGTCGGCTTTAGCGGTCAGATCGCCAAACGCTTTCGCGTCTTTCTCTGCCGCAGACTTGTTGATCTTCTCCTGAATCCAGTTACCGAACTTACGATACGGAGTCCAGAACGCCTGACGGATAGAGATCGGGTTATCGATGATCTTCGTTACCGTAGCATCGTAGTCGTTTCCGTCGTTGTCATAGAAAACAGCGTTCTTACCGATGCTGAGGTTGTTCACCTCGCCTTGCGTCACAGCCGCAACTATCTGCATCGACTTGCCGAGTTTCTTGCTCTCACAGTTGCAGTACAGCAGATACATGCCGGACAGCGGAGCTTGCGCATCATGTTTCGCAGGGTCTGGTACGCGCATACACAGGCGGCACGCGCGCTGATCTATAATAAGTGTACCTGCCTCAAACGAAGCAACGGTCTTCTTATCATTGTCGTAGAAGTCCTCCAAGGTCACGAAGTTACGCAGCAAACGGTAGAAATCGCGGTGTAACAGTAGCAACTTACGCAGCGGCATGAACTCTGCTTTCGCAGCCTCCAAAGCATCAGCGTTAGCTTTCTCTGCTTCTGCCTTAGCTGCCTCATAATCAGCGATCTGCTTGCCCATCTCCAAGAAATCTTTCTCCTTCATGCCGGGCTTCGGAGTCTCTTCTGCAATAACTGCCAAACCCAGTTTCTGCAATTTCTCCTGCTCGAAATAAGCCGCATATTCCGCCTGTTTCTCCTTGTAAGCCGCGATCACATCGGCTGCCAAAGGTGCCTCCGGAACGGGCTTTGCCTCGATCGTCACACCATCGATAGCTGCCTGCACATCGCCAAGGCTCACTACACCGTCTTTCGCCAATCTCTTAGCAACGGTCTTGATCGCCTCTTCGGTGATGTTCTCCACTGCGAGCGAATCTTTCTGCTCGAACAGGGTCTCGGGATCTTTGAGTGCGCCGCAGAGGTACTCAGCCGTAGCTATCACCTCTTTGACACGCAGCTTACCGTCACCGTCGAGATCCATCAGACTCAGCGAATCCGAGCTGATCTCCAAACCCGTGGTCGGACAGGACAATACCGTCCACATCTTCTTGTCCAACTCACCCAAATGGCGGATGTCCTCCGCCGACTGAATACGAACGCGGGTCACTCCACCCACGTTCGCAAAATACCAATTGTACTTAGCCATATTATGCTCGTTTTTAATCATCTACACCGCTCATCTGGTACTTGCTGTTGAACTTGAGCTCCAACTGATTGCTCAGCTCAGCTTTCCAACCCCGGTCGTCTTTGCCCCATTCTACGATCACGGCTTGCGGGAACGAAGCCTTCACTTGCTGACGAACGATCTCCGGTACTAAAGCGTCCGGAACGGCACGGGACTTACAATCCACACTGTGCAGACTTCCGTCGCCCTCGAACTTGATCTCAGAACCATCGTTGAACTGCACTTTATACTCTTTGCCGAGGAACTCGCGATCCAAGGTACAGAAAGCGATGTTTGCTTCATCGAAATACTGTTTCACGGTGTTTTGAGCTGCTACCGGCAGCTGTGCGAAGGTTACCAACTGATCGTCTGCGCATGCACTCAGGCTGCAAACGATTGCCAGCAAGACCACAATAAATGAGTTTTTCATATGCTTAAAATTTACTCGTTTATATTCGTAGTATGCAATTTCGCTGCAAAATTACTACTTTTTTATCAAATATGCAAATATTATGCCGAAAAATTTGCGTATTCCGAAAAAAAGTCGTACCTTTGCACGCTTTTTTCGCGCGCCGCTATCAAAGAGTGACGGCTAAAAGGCTAAAATACTAACTTTTTAACGGGAATCCGGAATAATTTTGATCACGCGTTGCCGCTTGTCCAACGACTAACGACCAACGACTAACGACCAAAAAATTTTGCTTCCCACAAAATTTTTCTCATGGCAGAAAATCTTTCTCTCCAGAACTTCGACTGGGATGCCTATGAAGCACAAAAGCAAGGCAAACAAAACGAAGCTGAAATTCAAAAGTACAACGACACTCTCGCAGCTATCAAGGACAATGAGGTAGTAGAGGGTACCGTTATTTCCATCAACAAACGTGAGGTAGTTGTTAACGTTGGCTACAAGTCGGACGGTATCGTTCCGGCAGCTGAGTTCCGTTACAACCCTGATCTCAAAGTGGGCGACAAAGTAGAGGTGTACATCCAGTCTCAGGAGGACAAGAAGGGGCAGCTCGTTCTCTCGCACAAAGAGGCTCGTGCTGCTCGCGCTTGGGACCGCGTTAACGAGGCTTACAACGCTGGTGAGATCGTTACCGGTTACATCAAATGGCGTTCGAAAGGCGGCATGATCGTGGACGTTCTCGGCATGGAGGCATTCCTCCCGGGCAGCCAGATCGACGTGAAGCCGGTTCGCGATTACGACATCCTCGTGGGTAAGACCATGGAGTTCAAGATCGTGAAACTCAACCCTGAGTTCCGTAACGTCGTTGTTTCTCACAAAGCACTTATCGAGGCTGAACTCGAGGCTCAAAAAGCTGAGATCGTTGGCAAACTCGAGAAGGGTCAGGTACTCGAGGGTACCGTTAAGAACATCACTAACTATGGCGTATTCATCGACCTCGGTGGTGTGGACGGTCTCATTCATATTACCGACCTCAGCTGGGGCCGCGTAAACGATCCGCACGAGCTCCTGCAACTCGACCAGAAGATCAATGTCGTTATCCTTGATTTCGATGAGGATAAGAAACGTATTGCGCTCGGTCTCAAGCAACTCGCTCCGCATCCGTGGGATGCACTTGATCCGAACCTCAAAGTGGGCGACAAGGTTCACGGTAAGGTAGTCGTTATGGCTGATTACGGAGCATTCGTGGAGATCGCAGAGGGCGTTGAGGGTCTTGTTCACGTTTCCGAGATGAGCTGGAGCCAACACCTCCGTTCCGCTAACGACTTCTTGAAAGTGGGCGACGAGGTAGACGCTGTTATCCTCACGCTCGACCGCGCTGAGCGTAAGATGTCTCTCGGTATCAAGCAGCTCAAGGCTGATCCGTGGGCTAACGTGGAGACCAAGTACGCTGTGGGTACACGCCACTGGGCTAAGGTTCGCAACTTCACCAACTTCGGTGTCTTCGTAGAGATCGAAGAGGGCGTTGACGGACTTATCCACATCTCTGACCTCAGCTGGACCAAGAAGATCAAACACCCGAATGAGTTCACCCAGATCGGTGCTCAAATCGAGGTAGTTGTTCTCGACATCGACGTAGCTAACCGCCGTCTGAGCCTTGGTCACAAGCAGCTCGAGGAGAATCCTTGGGAGGAACTCGAAGCTAAGTTCGGCGTAGACACCATCGTAGATGGTAAAGTAGTTGAACTGACCGACAAGGGCGCTGTTGTTTCCCTCGAGGAAGGTGTTGAGGCATTCTGCACAACACGTCACCTCCAGAAAGAGGACAAATCGCCGGTTGCTGTGGGCGACGAACTGCCGTTCAAGGTAATCGAGTTCAACCGCGACGCTAAGCGTATTCTCGTAAGCCACCTCCGCACTTGGGAGGAGCGCAAAGAGGCTCCGGCTAAGGCTGCTAAGAAAGCTGCTAAGGCTGAGGAACCCGCTCTCGACCTGCCGAAGGTAGAGAAGACCACTCTTGGTGATCTCTCTGCTCTTGCAGAGCTCAAGGCTTCGATGGAGGCTGAGGCTGCTCCGGCTAAGAAAGCTCCGGCAAAAAAAGCCGCTAAGAAAGACGCTGAGTAATTAGTGTTAGAACTTTATCAAAAGGAAGCAACTCGTTTGAGCTGCTTCTTTTTTTTTGTATCCGCCAATCTCCCTCCTTTCATTCGGCATTTCCCCTTTTGTATCCGCCAATCTTGGCGGATTGGAAATGCCGCTCCCTCCTCTCTTCCCCTCTCCCTTCGTCCTCTGCGTCGCTTAATGAAGCGACGTTCTCTCCCCCTCTGTGGCGGATCCGGAAGGGGCTTTTTTCATTTTTCATTTCTGTCGCATATTTGCGGCAGTTTTTCTCCCCTCGCTTTTCTTTGTCTCTTGCGTCGGGATCTGATCCCGACAAAAACACCTCCAAAATGACCTCTCACCAACTAATCCACTCACCCACTAACCCATTACAAGGGCTCCGTCCGAGACCGGATAGAGAGCGGATCGAGACTGGAAAAGAGGCATCCTAGACCATGCTACTAATAACACCACCATAACAACCACATATACAACGATTTACAGCCAATTTATAAATATATAAAAACAACCATATTTTCCCCAAATACTTCGTTTGGTTTCCCCATAAAGGTGACGGAAAAAGCACACGTCTTTGCAGATTTTTGAGAAAAAATCCTTTTAAATTTGCATATGTGCAATTTTTGTTGTACCTTTGCACCGCAAAATGTGAAAGAGTTTTGTTTATAAACGTTATAGTTACGCTTAGTAACAATTTAATCACTTTTAAACCGATGTGGCGATGGGATATAACAGCTAAATCTATCATGAAAAAATTTTGTATTCTACTTGCAGCGGCATTTGCTTGTTCGTTAGTAAAAGCAAGTGACGAACTCCTTATTCTGGAAGAAGGTTCCCCTGCATTTTGGGAAGAAACAGGTAAATTGGCTACACTATCGATTGATTGGTCTAACACAATCGTGGTGGAGTGGGGTAGCAAGAACAAAGTAAAAGAGAATTTGGGAACAATTGACCAACGTAATCGCATCAAAGGTGAGGACTACGTACGCGATTGGCCCAGCGTCCAACAAACGGTGCTTTCCGGCGCAGCTGTTATGGCGAATCAAAAGAACAAGAAAAAAGGTATAAAAATAATTGATCCTTCTGCTCCTACTGTGTTAGCATCTATGCAAAACATGACGGAAGATCAAAAGGCAGCCTTTAAAAAGGATTTAGCTAAAGGCGAGAAGAAAGGTATTATTTATAGAGACTATAGTGAGGCAGCCTATGATATCATTATTTCCATTGATTCAATAGATATGGGAAGTGCAGCAGCTTCTGCTTTTGGCGGTGGTTTGGCTACTCGTTATGTTGGTGGTGCCGATCTTGTTGGATCTATGGTTGTCAGAGATCGTGCTACCAAACAGTTGGTTTGCAAATTGCATCTTAATCATGTGAAAGGTATTGGTAATTATGGTGAGACTGCACGTATGAATATGGCATTTTTCAGATTATGGACTGATGCGATGCCTTCGCTCATCAAACAATTCAATAAGAAGAAATAATTTTATTTTTTATTGTTTGCGTTACTCTAACGGGTAACGCTTTTTTTTATACTATTTGCTAAAAAAGTTACTTAATATTTGCATATATGCAAAAAAATGTGTACCTTTGCACCGCAAAATGTAAAAACAGCAGATTACAGAATTTATGAAACGAATATTTGCATTGCTCTCTATTACCTGCTTACTGATGGGATGCAGGGTTCAAGACTACTTTCCCTCTTCTACGGTGAAAGGAGATTTGTGTAAATATAGTTATTTCTATGTAGTTCCTACAAATGGTGTTACCTCTGATTTCGGAACAATAAGCCCGTCTGAAATAGTAAGCGGTTATTTAATGAAGAAGGGCTATAATGTGTTGTCTTCGGAAAGTCCTGAGCTTATAGATAAAACATTAGCGGTGACATATGGGGTTATAGAAAACGGCATTATTATTCAAATGAAAGATGCCAAGACGCAAGAATTAGTTGCCTCCTATAAGGTTGACGGTTTTTACGTTGGGGCTGCAAGTCGGATTCGGGAGGCGACGTACAAAGCATTGGAAATGTATGAATATAGTTGTGCGCCGGAAATTGAGGTGGGCTTCAATTTCTCAAAAGTGTACAAGAACGGAATGTCTATATATGCTATCAATAAGACCCCTAATGTGGTTAATCAAATAGATTTGCGCATTACGTATTATTTGGAAGGCGCATTTGTGCATGAACAAAAAACGACCATTGGCAACAATCTGTACCTTAATCCGGGGTATGAAATTCGCAAATATATCAAACGAGACAAAGAGGCTCGTTCGAAGAAATACCAAATAAAATTGGAAGTTTTAAGTTATCAATAATCACCATGAAAAAAACAATTATTCTTATGCTTTCGGTAGCATTTGCGGCGTGCGGAGTGAAGCAGCCGAGGTTAGAGGACGAATGCCTCTACAGTAGTTCCAAGACACAGTTTACCTTCTGGTCCAATGCGGCGGAACAGATGGAAGTGAACATCTATGATGAAGAAGCACAGCGTACAGACTGCTGCGCTGACAGAATACAGACGGTTCCGCTCAAGAAGGGTGAAGGCGATTTCTGGACAGCAACTGTCAAGGGCGATTTGGCAGGCAAATACTACACCGTTCGTTCGTTCCAGAACGGTCAATGGGCCCCCGAAGCACCGGGTATCTTCGCTAAAGCGGTGGGTATCAACGGTCAGCGTGCCGCTATCATCGACATGAAGAAGACGAACCCGGAAGGTTGGTCGAAAGACGTGCGCCCGGCAATGCCGGACATGACCGATATAGTAGTCTATGAGACCCATTTGCGCGACTTCACCGTCTCGCCGAACTCGGGCATTGCGAACAGAGGTAAGTTCGTTGCTATGATGGAAGACGGAACCGTTTCTGCAGAAGGCGAAGCAACCGGTATTGAACACCTCAAAGAGTTGGGAATCACGCACTTACAGATCCTGCCGATGTTCGATTATGGCTCCATCGATGAGACCACTTTGGACAAGAACCGCTATAACTGGGGTTACGATCCGGTGAACTACAATGCGCCAGACGGCGGTTATAGCACTGATCCGTACGACCCCTCTTGCCGTATTCGTGAGGCGAAACAGATGATCCAAGCCCTGCACAAAGCCGGTATCCGCGTGATCATGGACGTCGTTTATAACCACACGTACGATGTGATGGGTTGCGCCTTGGGCAGGGTAGTACCGCAGTATTTCTACCGCCTGAACGAAGATGGTACGTACGCTAACGGTTCGGGTTGCGGCAACGAGACAGCTTCGGATCATGAGATGATGCGGCAGTTCATGGTGGAGTCCGTTTGCTACTGGGCGCGCGAGTACCACGTGGACGGTTTCCGCTTTGACCTCATGGGCATCCATGACCAAGAGACGATGAACGCTATCCGTGCAGCCTTGGACGAGATCGACTCGACAATCCTGACTTACGGAGAAGGGTGGGCCGCGATGAGTCCGGCTTATCCGTACGAGCAGTTGGCGATGAAGCAATGGACCTATAAGATGCCGCGTGTGGGCGCGTTCAGCGACGATATCCGTAACTCGCTCATCGGTAGTCCTTTTGACCATGAACGCGGATTCGCGTCCGGCAACGGAGCTTGCAAAGAGGCGGTGATGAACGGTCTGGTAGCTTGTCCGGCATGGAGCGGCGAACCGATGCAGCACGTGTCGTATATCACCTGCCATGACAACTACTGCCTGCGTGACCGCATTGAGGTGAGCGCCCAAGAGGAGAGCGAGCAGACCAAACTGCGCATGAACAAACTCGCGCAGACAGCGGTCCTCGTTTCGCAAGGAATGACGTTTATCTATGGCGGTGAGGAGCTCTTCCGCACGAAGAACGGCATCGACAACAGTTACCAGAGTCCCGACAGCATCAATATCATCCCTTGGGAGAACAAGGCGGCGTACCATGACCTGTTCACGTATTATCAGCAGATGATCGCTATCCGCCGTGCGCACAAAGGCTTCCGTTTGGGCACCGCCGAGCTGGTGAAGACCCATTGCGAGATGGTACCGACCGAGAAGGAGCATCTGATCATCTACCGCATCAACGCGCTCGAAGGTATCGATAGTGCGAAATCGCTCATCGTCTTGCTCAACGGCGGACCGGAAACAGAGCAGGTCGAACTCCCCGAAGGCGAGTATCAGCTCTTGGCTTTTGACGGCGAAGCAAACGTGAACGGATTGTCGGATTTGCATGAGGATCACGCCTTAGTAGCACCCTATTCGGCTACTATTTTGGCTGAGAAATGATAAAAATGCACGAAAAATTAAAAAAGTTGCTCAAAAATTTGCATATATGCAAGATTTGTAGTATCTTTGCACCGTGATTCGATTGAGGGGACCTCGAAAAGGTCTCCTCGTCGTTTAAAAAATAACCTGTATTGAACCATTGATAGTGAGAGAGATGATTTCAAAACAAGACCTGACAAACTGGATTGAAGAGTATCTGAAGGATACCGATTATGAGTTGATCACGCTGAATATCTCGGCGGGTAACGATATCTTAGTGGAGGTGGATCGCCTTGCGGGAGTGGATGTCGATTTCTGCGCAGAGCTGAACCGTTTTCTCGTGGAGAAACTCGATGCCGTGGATCCGGACTACTCTCTGGAGGTCGGCAGCGTGAGTCTGACTGATCCCTTTAAGACGAAGATGCAGTACGAGAAGAACCTCGGGCACGATGTGGAAGTCTTGGTCAGTACAGAAGGACAGAGTATCAAGTACAAAGGGCAGCTCGTATCGGTGGATGAGGAGACCTTCTCGGTCGATTGCGTAGAAAAGGTCGCGGTAGAAGGCAAGAAGCGCAAAGAGACGCAGATCGTGACCCATACTTGGCGGTACGACGAACCCAAATACGTCAAGTACGACCTCAAGTTTTAGAACAAGGACCGTTCACTGCGTTCACTAAAGGAATAAGGAATAAAGACAAAAATGACTCGACCGATAGTAACAAATCTTTACTCTTTTAGCGAAGCGGTCCTTAATCCTTAGTCAAAAAAATAAATTATATATAAAAATGGCCACAGCAAAACAAACATCAATCAACTTGATTGACATTTTTTCGGAGTTCAAGGACTTCAAGAGAATTGACAAACAGACCTTCATCAATGTGTTGGAGGATTCTTTCCGTAACGTGATCGCAAAGATGTACGGCACGGACGCAAACTACGATGTCATCATCAACCCTGACAAAGGCGACTTGGAGATCTATCGTAACCGTCTGGTAATGGAGGATGACGATGTAGCAAATCCGGAGACCCAGATCTCGCTGAGCGAGGCACGTGAGACCGACCCCGAGATCGAAGTCGGCGAGGACTTTACCGATAAGGTCGATATGCAGTCCTTCGGTCGCCGTATGATCCTCAACCTGCGTCAGACCTTGGCTTCGAAAATCTTGGAGCTGCAGAAGGAGAACCTCTATCTCAAGTACGCAGAGATGATCGGTCAGGTCGTTACCGGCGAGCTCTATCAGGTTTGGAAACGTGAGATGCTCCTCTTGGACGAGGAAGGCAACGAGATGTACCTGCCGAAGCAGAACCAGATCCCGACCGATTATTACCGCAAGGGAGAGATGGTTCGTGCCGTAGTAACGCAGGTGGATAACCAGAACCAGAACCCGAAGATCATCCTCTCCCGTACAAGCCCGCTCTTCCTCCAACGTCTCTTCGAGCAGGAGGTGCCTGAGGTCAAAGAGGGTCTGATCTCTATTAAGAAGATCGCCCGCATCCCGGGTGAGCGTGCGAAAGTAGCCGTTGAGACCTTTGACGAGCGTATTGATCCGGTCGGAGCTTGTGTCGGCGTGAAGGGTGCACGTATTCATGGTATCGTTCGCGAGCTGCGTAATGAGAACATCGATGTCATCAACTACACGACGAATACCAACTTGTATATCCAACGTGCCTTAGCGCCGGCAACGATCAGCAGCATCGAGATCGATGAGGAGGCAAAGAAAGCAAAGGTATTCTTGCAGCCCGAAGAGGTCAGCCTCGCTATCGGTAAGGGCGGTTTCAATATCAAGTTGGCTTCCATGCTTACGGGTTACGAGATCGATGTTTACCGCGAGATGAGCGAGCAGGATATGGACGATATCTATCTGGACGAGTTCAACGATGAAATCGATCAGTGGGTACTCGATGCCTTCAAAGCCATCGGTCTGGACACTGCTAAAGATGTCTTGGGTACCAGCAAGGAGGACTTGCTCGCCAAGACCGACTTGGAGGAGGAGACCATCGATGACGTTCTCCGCATCCTCAAGGCTGAGTTCGAGGATTAATGTACAATTCACAATGTACAATTAACAAAGGGCTTACGGAATTTGGTACTGACCCGTAAGACCTGTACGGACAAATCAGATTGTACCAAACGTGTAGAACACTTTGTAAATTGTAAATTATAAATTGTAAATTTGAAGTATATGGCGATTAAGTTAATAAAAGCATGTAAAGAATTGAATATCGGCATGGCTACTCTCACCGCTTGGTGCGAGAAGAACGGTCATGTCATCGAGTCTGATCCGAACGTGCGTATAGACGACGACTTGTATCTGCTGCTTGCCAAGGAGTTTAACAAGGACATGGCGACGAAGATAGAAGCCGACCGTCGTGCGGCAGAGCGTCAGGCAAAGGAGGAGGCTGCGAAAGCAGCAGTCGAGGCGGAGCAACGTGCTAAAGCCGAAGCTGAAGCAGCACGTGTGGCAGCCGAAGAGGCGAAACGGGAAGCGGCTCGTGTGGCTGCGCAGAAAGCAGCTGAGGAGGCTGAGGCTGCCCGAGTAGCTGCAGAAAAAGCACGTGTTGAGGCGGAGGAGGCGAAGAACAAAGCCAGAGAAGAAGCGGAGGCTGCGCGCAAAGCAGAGGAAACGAAGAAACAGCAAGTGAAAGCAGTTGAGGACGCTAAGAGACAGCAGGAGAAGCCCGTGGAGAAGAAGAAAGAGATCTTCACACTCGGCAAACCGGAACTGAAAAATGCGCCTAAGGTCATCGGTAAGATTGACCTCGACTCCATCGACACCTCTACTCGTCCTGCCAAGAAAACCAAAGAGCAGAAACGCAAAGAGCGCGAGGAGCGTCAACAGGCGCAACAGGCGCAACAGCAAGCTGCGGCTGAGAAGCGTAAACGGGAGCGTATAAAGAACGCTGCCAAGGTCGATCCGACCGACAAACGCAATCAGGCGGGTAAGAAAAACAAGAAAAACCAACCCCGTGAGGCGACTCAGGAAGAGGTAGATAAAGCCCTGAAGGAGACCCTCAACCGTCTCCAGCAGAAACAGAACAAGTTCAACTCCTCTAAGTACAAACGTGAACGCCGTGAGCAGGAACGTGAGAAGCACGAGTTGGAGATGATGGAGGCACAAGAGCAATCCAAAGTGCTCAAACTGACCGAGTTCGTGACCGCTAATGACTTGGCAAATATGATGAACGTGCCGGTGAACAAGATCATCGGAACTTGTATGTCACTCGGTCTGTTCGTCTCCATCAACCAGCGTCTCGATGCAGAGACCATCAATCTCGTTGCCGAGGAGTTCGGTTTCACCACCGAGTACGTCTCTGCGAAAGTGGTAGAGGAGATCAATGCCGATGAGGTGGTGAGCGACGAAGATCTCGAGCCGCGTTGCCCGGTGATCACCGTCATGGGTCACGTCGATCATGGTAAGACTTCGCTCTTGGACCACATCCGTAACGCGAACGTCATCGCCGGTGAGGCAGGAGGTATTACCCAGCACATCGGTGCTTACAACGTTAAGCTCAAGAACGGTCAGCATATTACCTTCCTCGACACCCCGGGTCACGCCGCCTTCACCGCTATGCGTGCTCGTGGTGCGAAAGTGACGGATATAGCGATCATCATCATCGCTGCCGATGATGCGGTCATGCCGCAGACCGTCGAGGCTATCAATCACGCACAGGCTGCCGGTGTGCCGATGGTCTTCGCCATCAACAAGGTCGATAAGCCCGGTGCTAACCCCGATAAGATCCGTGAGCAGCTCTCGAACATGAACATCCTCGTGGAGGATTGGGGTGGTAAATACCAGTGTCAGGAGATCTCCGCAAAGAAAGGTGACGGCGTCTATGAGCTCTTGGAGAAAGTGCTCTTGGAGGCTGAACTGCTGGATCTGAAGGCGAATCCCAAACGTCGTGCGAAAGGTTCGGTCATCGAGTCCTCTTTGGACAAAGGTCGTGGATATGTAGCAACCCTCTTGGTACAAGACGGTACGCTCCACATGGGCGATATCGTGCTCGCAGGAACCTATCACGGACGTATCCGTGCGATGTTCAACGAGCGTGGTCAGAAGATCACCGAGGTACACCCGGGTGAGCCCTGTACGATCCTTGGTCTCAACGGTGCACCGCAGGCAGGTGATGAGTTCAACGTACTGCCGACTGAGCAGGAGGCACGTGACATCGCTAACAAACGTGAGCAACTCCAACGCGAGCAATCGATCCGTACGAAGAAACATATCGGTCTTGAGGAAATCGGTCGTCGTATGGCTATCGGTGACTTCAAGGAACTCAATATCATCATCAAAGCCGATGTGGACGGTTCTGTAGAGGCACTCAAAGACTCGCTCATCAAACTCTCCACGGAGAATATCCAAGTCAACGTCATCCACGGAGCTGTGGGTGCTATCTCGGATAGCGATGTGATGTTGGCAGCGGCTTCTGATGCAGTCATCGTCGGCTTTAATGTGCGTCCGACCGGTACCGCTCGTAAGATGGCGGAGCAAGAGGAGGTCGATATCCGTATCTACTCCATCATCTATGACGCTATCAACGAGCTCAAGGACGCCATGGCAGGTATGTTGGCTCCGGAGGTGAAGGAAGAAGTGACGGCTACCCTTGAGGTACTCCAGACCTTCCATATTTCGAAAGTCGGAACCATCGCTGGTTGTATTGTCCGTGAGGGTAAGATCAAACGTGGCAACAAGGTACGCGTCATCCGTGACGGTATTGTGATCAAGACTGCTGAGCTCGCATCCCTCAAGCACGTCAAGGACGATATCAAGGAAGCCGGTGTCAACACTGAGTGCGGCTTGAGTCTCAAGGCGTACGACGACCTCAAGGAAGGCGATATCTTGGAGGCTTACGAAGAGATCGAGGTAGCTAAGAGCCTATAAATTGACGATTGGACGATTGACGAGGTACGATTGATTGAATAAATTGTACAATTGACTAAAATCGTCAATAAATCGTAAATCGTAAATCTGTAAATCGTCAATAAAAAATATGGAGCGTTAGATGCGCTCCATATTTTGTTGTTTGATCCATCCTTCGTTATTACCGACGCGGATGTTACACCATTCTCCGAGGGTTTCTCGGATCGTCACTTTTGTGCCTTCGTGAAGAGTGAAGAGGTCGGTACCGGAACGGTCAGGCGAAGACTTGGCATTGACGACGCCTTGGGTGATGATGGCTTCGTTGCGCAGGGTATCGCGTTTATGCAGCGAACCGGCATTGAGACCTGCGATGAGCGAGAAGAGCAGCGCTATCCATGCGATGTGGAAAGCGGTCTTTCGTAACCAAGGCTCGTGACCCAACAGGAACAACAGAATGCCCGTTAATCCCAAGATAAACAGAATGATGGAGATCACAAGCCACGTGTGCTCCGAGAGGTTATTACGCACCGTTCGCGCCCACGAGGAGAGGAAGAAATCCTGCTCGGTGATGTTATCGGTGATCTTGCTCTGCACAAAAGAGAGGTTATACTGCGCGTCCTTGTAGTTCGGTCTCAGGCGTAACGCGCGCTCGTAACAAAGGATAGCTTGTGCTAATTCGCCTTGTTTATACTGCGCATTGCCGAGATTGTAGTACAGCACAGCATCCGGCTGCTCATCAATCATAGCTTGATACAGCGAAGCGGCTTCATCGTAACGTCCTTCAGCGTACGCTGTGTTGGCTTGCTCAAACGTCGTTTGAGCGAACGCGTTGAGATTAAAAATGAGTATTGCCGCAAGGCAAAGTCCTTTCAACTTTAAACTTTCAACTTTCAACTTTATCATATTTTCTGGTCTTCTAAGTTGTTAATCAAATTCGTTGTCGCCGTATAGAGGTCATCCATCGCGTGGTCGGTGCTCGGTGCATAACGGGCGAACTCAGCCGTAGAGAGGACGTTCTTCACATCCGCTATCAGCGTCTCGCTTACGCCTTTCTGCTGCAAGATGGACGTGATATTCTCCTTATTCAGATCCGCAGTCGGGATAGAGAGACGATCGCTAAGATACGTCCAAGCAGCTTGTTCGATAGCTGCGTAGAAAGCATCTTTGTTGTTTGCCTTCAGGGCAGCGGCAGCGGCTTTCAGACGTTTCTGTGCCACTTTGTTAGCACGTTTGTACCGTACGCGGGTGATATCCGCGTTCTCTAACATCTGCTTACGCAGAACGACCAGCACGATACCTGCCAGAACCAGCGGAAGAACGTACCACAACCAAAGGTATTGATAATCAATCAAATACGATTGTTCCTTCGCTTTCCTCTGCAGCGGTTTGGCGTCAATATAACGGATGTCCGAACCGAGTTGTTTGATGTCCTCCTTCTGGGCATGATACACTACAGCTCCTTCTTCGCTGGACGAGCTTCCGGCAGACGAGCCTGCTCCGCGTTTCACATGAATCGTATATTCCGGCGTCGAGAGGGTCTTGTAGGCTTTCTCCTCGATATCGAAATAACTGAAATGCACGGCAGGGATTGTGTAGTCTCCTGCGCTACGCGGAATAGCAAGATATTCAATCGATTTGGTACCGCTGACGCCCGAAGAAGTGGTCTTGAAGTTATTGGTCACTTTCGGGTCATAAGGCTCGAAGCCTTCGGGCCAATCTATCGAAGGAGTCTTGAGTAGTTTCATGTTTCCGGAGCCGGAGATATCCAATTTGATGGTCACTGCATCGTTTGCTTGCAACTCCGTTTGGGAGATCGAAGGTGTGAGGGTGAACTTACCAACGCCGCCTGAGAAACCGGCAGGTTTGCCTCCCGGCAGAGCCGCTACATGTATCGTCACGCCCGGAGCAGTAAGCATCTTGGTGACGTTGGTGTACGAACCGAAGAAGTCGTCAAAGATTGAACGAACTTGCTGTCTGGTCTGCACGCGAAGCACTGCCTCAAAGCGCGCCGGGTCAATCGTGATATCGCCCGAGTGCTGCGGATAGAGGATCGTGCGGTACAGCACCGCCGTCTGATAATTACGACCGTTATAGTGCTCCAACTCGGTTTGTATCTCGCCTTGCTCCAACTCCTGTTTTAGGAAGCCCGTGAACTCCGGTAACTTGGTGTTATTGGTCAATTGGGCTACATCCACATTCGCGAAATAGAGCTTGTACATGATCATGAACGCTTCCTGTTCATGCACCTTGGTCTTGGTAGTGATAGTGCGCACAAAGAGGTTCTCGGAGGACACTTGTGAACCCTGCGAACCTTGCGAGGACTGTTGTCCTTGCCCCCTCCCTTGAGAGGCGGTCTGCTGCGGTTGTTGGTCTTCCGGCAACACCTGTATCCGCACGCCGTTGGATTGATAGTTCGAGCCGTCCACCTTGATGCTTGCCGGACCGATGGTAAACGTACCGGTACGTTGCGCCATGAGGGTGTACGTGTACGTCTGCTCGTACGACGATGTACGGCGTCCGTTCACAAACGATATACTGCTACTTGTACTGGAATACGGACCTGCCAATACGTCAAAATCCGTGAACTCAGGCGCATTCAGATCACGGCAACGCTGGTTGACAGTGTACGTCAACTGAAACGGACGTCCGGCAATGACCTGACTCGGCGCATTCGCCTTAAATACGACCTCATCGGCAAACACACTTAGTGCGATGCCGATGAATACTAATATCGATAAAATCTTCTTCATAATTACCATTCCTTTTCTACGCGACGTTTCTTACCTTGCTGTTTTTGCAACTTCTCTTGGGTATCCTGTTCGTCTTGCTCCAAAGCCTGCAAGATCTGCTCAGCGGTCTCTTTGTCCATCTGGTCTTCGTTCTGCTCTTGTTGCTGCTGTTGTTCTTGTTGCTGGTCTTGGTTTTGATCTTGTTGTTCTTGCTGCTGTTGTTGCTGTTGTTGGTCTTGCTTCTGATCTTTTTTGTCCTGATTCTGCTGTTGTTGTTGCTGTTGTTGCTGAAGCATCTCCATCGCTTTGACTAAGTTATACCGCGTGTCATTGTCCTTCGGGTTCGAACGCAAGGACTCCTGATAAGCAGCTACGGCTTTGTCGTACTGCTGTTGAGCGAACGCACAGTTACCGATGTTATGCATCGCCTTGGAGTAACGGGTCTTGTCTTCCTGTTTGTCCAAGATCTTCGCTGCGGTCTCAAACTCAACCTGTGCGTCGGCGTACTTGTCCTGCTTGAACAGCGCATCGCCTAAGTTGTAATGTGCCTCGTAACTGTTTTTATTTGCCTCTAAACCACGACGGTAGTTCACCTCCGCCTCGGTGTAGTTCTGTTTGCGGTATTGCTTGTTGCCCTTACGCACATCGCTCGACTCCTTCTGCGCAAAAGACGCAGAACTGAATGCAATCAGCAACACTAATATACTATAAACTTTTAACTTCATAACTTCTTTCAACTTTCAACTTTCAACTTTTCTCCGAATATATCCAATTTGGTTAACGACTTGTTCTTACGATTGAAGATGAAGAAATCAATCACGAGAAGGAACAGAGCGATCAGAGCAAAGCTCTGGAACTGCTCGTTGTAGTCGGTAAACACCTGTGTCTCAATCTCTTGCGTAGATAACTTATCCAGCTCTTTCTGAATCGTCTTGGTAGCGGTGTTGGTGTTGTCGCAACGCACGTAGAGTCCGCCTCCGGCTTGAGCTATCTCGCGACACATCTCTTCGTTGAGACGGCTGACCACCACGTTTCCTTGACGGTCTTTGATGAAGTTATTCGTGCCCGGCAGTGGAATAGGGGAGCCTTCGGGTTTACCGATACCCACTACCAACACTTGTATTCCTTCCTCTTTGGCGCGTTTGGCAACAGCTACGGCATCGTCCTCATGGTTCTCACCATCGGTGATGAGGATGATCGCACGGCTTGCATCGCTCTTCTCTCCGAAACAACGGATAGAGGTGCTCAAGGCTTGACCGATAGCCGTTCCCTGCGTCTTGATGAGCTCGGGTTTGATGGAGTTGAGGAACATCTTCGCAGACACGTAGTCGCAGGTAATAGGTAGTTGTACGAAAGCGTCTCCGGCAAAAACCACCAGACCCACCTTGTCGTTCACCATGTTATCCATCAGTTTGGAGAGCATTTGTTTGGCTCTGTCCAAACGGTTCGGCGCTACGTCTTCTGCGAGCATGGAGTTGGAGATATCCAGTGCCACGATGGCTTCTATACCTTGCCTTTTCTCTGTGCGCTCACTCTGACCGAACTGCGGACGAGCGGCGGCGATGATAAGCAGCGTCAACGCTACCATCACAATACAGAACTTCGCCGTCGGACGCGCATGACTTGCGTTCGGCATGAGCTGTGCCATCAGTTCGGGATCACCGAACTCCTCCAATTGTCTTCTCTTATGACGCGTGTATAACCAGTATCCGATAGCGAAAACCGGTATACTCGCCAACAATCCTAAGACTTCTATATTTGCAAATCTAAACATAATATTAATCGTCAATTATTTTCAATCGTCAATCAATCGTACTTCGTCAATCGTCAAATCGTCAATTACTTATTGTGCGCAGCACAAAGTACCTCAGTATAACTTCCAAGAGCAGGCAGATGAGTGCTGCTACAAGGTAAGGCATAAAATTCTCCGTATGTTTGCTGTACTCGCGCACACGCAGTTTGGTCTTCTCCAACTGGTCAATCTGCTCGTAGATGCGCTTGAGGCTACCATTGTCCGTAGCGCGGAAATACTGTCCTCCGGTGGTCTCGGCAATGCCGCGCAGGGTGCCTTCATCGAACTCCGAATCCATGGTCACGTACTGCCTTCCCATAGGCGTGTTCACCGGCACGCGGGTCTGACCATAACTGCCGACACCCACGGTATATACGCGGATACCAAAAGTCTTGGCGATCTGTGCAGCCGTCTGCGGGTCGATGTCACCACGGTTATTCGATCCATCGGTCAACAGAATGACCACTTTCGATTTGGTCTCGCTGTCTTTCATGCGGTTCACCGCGTTCGCAAGACCCAAACCGATAGCCGTTCCATCTTCAATCATTCCGTACTCCACGGACTTGAAGAGGTTCACGAGCACCGCGTGATCGGTGGTCAACGGGCATTGCGTAAAACTCTCTCCTGCAAACACTACCAGACCGATCTGGTCGTTCGGCCTTGCTATCACGAAGTCCGAAGCTACCTGTTTGGCGGCCTCCAGACGGTTCGGACGCAGGTCTTCGGCTAACATGGTTCCCGATATATCGAGTGCCATCATGATGTCGATACCTTCGGTCGATTCGGACGACCAGCGGTTCGTCAACTGCGGACGAGCCAAAGCGAGACTTAATAAGGTCACAACGGCTACGCGCAGCACAAACGGTACATGCAGCATCCATATTCGCCAACTCTTCGGCTGAGCTGCCAACACACTTGTGTCAGAGATCTGCAAGCTCGCATCGGATTTGTACAACTCGTACGCATACCACGCGATGATCGGTATCAGCAGCAGTAATAAAAATAAATATCCAGGATTAGCAAATGTCATAATTATTTACCATTTATTCATTTACCATTTGTTCATTTACGCTTGAGGTGTCTCTTCCTCCCCTCCTTCTATGGAGGGGTCGGGGGTAGGCCTCGTGCTATTCACAAACTCATACGCAGTAGTCAACGCCTGTTCGTTCTCGTCCGGCGTAGTGTGCCACTTAGCGAACTTAACGAGGTCGGCGAGTTGCAGCATCTTACGGAGTTTCTCGTAGAGCGCTTTCCCATCATTAAGCGAAGCGTCACCATTAATCAATTCACCATTTAAGAGAATTGGTTTCAATTCTCGTAATGTCTCATCGGAGGTCTTCTCTGTACTCTGTACGTCAAAACGACGACCGATATACTCACGCACAACATCCGTCAGATCGGTTTGGTACTCTTTGACTTTACCGTCTTTCCAGATCTTCGCCTCTTTGATGGCATCCAACTTCTCCAACGCCACTTCGTCCGCAGGACGCAGCAGTTCCGGATCAATGGGCTCTTCGGTGTTCTTGCGTTTCTTCTCGTACCACTGCCACAACCATATTCCGCCTCCGACCAACGCGATCAACAGCAAGCCGAGCAAGACAGAACGGATGAAGCCCCACCACCAGATCGGTGCTTTCTCGATATCTTTGATATCGGTGATAGCAAGGGTAGTGTCCACTTCGAACGGCTGAACGATATTCAGCGCTAACGCTTCGGTCCAGAATGTATCTTCGCCGCTGGCTATAGCTATCGGTTCGATGGAGAAAAGGCTGTCCTTGAACGAGGTCAGCGTCAGGTATTGGTTCAGCTGCACGCGTCCGTCGCTCAACTTCAGCGTGTCCACGATCGTCTTATCGACGATCTCAATCCCGTCTTGGAGTTGCTCGCCGAAAACAGGCATCTGAACCTGCTCCGACGCCTCATGCGTGACTTGCAGATGCAAATCCGTCTGATCGCCCAACATCAGCGTCGTGGAGTCAATACTCGCGCTAACTACTATTGCTAATAATAAATTAAACATCGTGCATTTTTCGCGCATCTTTGCGCGAACAATAATTTTTAATTTTTAATTTTTACTTTCGAAAAAGCATCATCAGCTTTTTCACGTAGTCCTCATCCGTGCGCATGGATACATGGTTCATGCCGGTTTTGTTGTACATCTCTTCCAACGCCTCCTGTTGCTCTCTCCATGCTTTCGCATAAGCGTCACGCACACTCTTTATACTTGTATCCGCCCAGACACGTGCCCCCGTCTCCGGGTCTTTCACTTTCAGCAAACCCACATCCGGCATCTCCGCATCCCTTCGGTCGTATATCTGTATTGCACTCAGATCATGCTTCCGGCTTGCGATCACTATAGGAGACACACCACGATCCTTTGTACTTTGTACATTGTTAAATTGTACATCCATCAGGTCACTGATGATAAACGCCGTACACCGTCTCTTCTGTGCATTCGTCAGGTATTGGAGGGCTGCGTTGATGTCCGTGCCATGATGTTCCGGCTCGAATGACAACAACTCACGGATGATGTGCAGCACGTGGCTCTTACCTTTCTTAGGCGGAATAAACTTCTCCACTTGGTCGGAGAAGAAGATCACACCCACCTTATCGTTGTTCTCAATGGTGGAGAAAGCGAGTGTCGCGGCTACTTCAGCGATTGTGTCGCGTTTCATCTGACTTTGGGTACCAAAGTTCCGACTTCCGCTGACATCAACCAGTAACATCACCGTTAACTCACGCTCTTCCTCGTACACCTTGATATACGGTCGGTTCATCCTCGCGGTCACATTCCAATCTATCGATCGAACGTCATCGCCCGGCTGATACTCGCGCACCTCGCTGAACGACATACCGCGACCCTTAAACTGGCTGTGGTATTCGCCTGCGAAGATATTCCGACTCAATCCGTGGGTCTTGATCTCTATCTTCCGAACTCGTTGTAATAATTCTTCTGAAGTCATAATATGGTTTATCAGTTTATTAGTTTATGGGTTTATTAGTGGTTAAACTGGTTAACCTGTTTAACTGGTTAAACCACCGATAAACTTATCAACCGATCAACTCATCAACTATTAGGGAACCTGAACTGCGTTAAGTACTTCCGTAATCACATCCTCCGTCGTCAGGTTATTCGCTTCTGCCTCGTACGTCAGACCGATCCTGTGACGCAGTACGTCATAGCAAACGGCACGCACATCTTCCGGCGTTACGTATCCTCTCCTATGAATAAACGCGTACGCACGTGCGGCTTTCGCAAGGTTGATACTTGCACGAGGACTACCACCAAACGCGATCATCTGCTTCATCTCCTTCAGACCGTACTCTTCCGGCTGACGAGTCGCAAACACGATGTCCACGATGTATTTCTCGATCTTCTCGTCCAGATACACCTCCTCAACGATCTTACGCGCCTTGATGATGTCGCTTGTACTGAGGATCGGCAGCACTTGTTTCTTCTCGGAAGCGATGTTCTGACGGATGATCGCTTGCTCTTCTTCTTTCTTCGGATAACCGATCACCACCTTCAGCATAAAACGGTCGGTCTGCGCTTCCGGCAGCGGGTACGTTCCTTCCTGCTCAATCGGATTTTGCGTAGCTAATACGAGGAACGGATCATCCAACTTAAAGGTCTGCTCGCCGATGGTCACTTGTCTCTCCTGCATCGCCTCGAGCAACGCACTCTGCACTTTTGCTGGCGCACGGTTGATCTCATCTGCCAACACAAAATTAGCAAAGATCGGGCCTTTCTTGATCTTGAATGCCTCATCTTTGATGCTGTAGATCTGCGTACCGATCACATCGGCAGGCAACAGATCCGGAGTAAACTGTATACGGCTAAAATCTGCCTTGATCAAGTCGCTTAAGGTCTTGATAGCGAGGGTTTTTGCCAAACCCGGCACGCCTTCCAACAATATGTGCCCGTCGCTCAACAGACCGATAAGCAAACTCTCAACGAGGTGTTTTTGACCTACAATAACTTGATTCATGCCTAACGTCAAGGCATCTACAAACGAACTCTCGCGTTCCACACGCTCTTGAAGTTCACGAATATCAACTTGCATAATCTATAGTGTTTTAATAATTATCTTTTCGGTTGTTTCCGGTTTTTCCCTTTTTGGAGTGTTTTCACACTTTCCTCTCACGGGATTTCATCCCGTTATATTACTACAAATTCCGTGCCAAACTGTTCTTTTCCTTCCCTTTCTTTCCCTTTTCTCTCCTCTCCGTCCATTTGCCCCGCATTTTATGCGGGTTCACTTTCTTGGTAGTTCCGCCGGATACTATCCGGCATTCTTTGCTGTTTACCTCCGGTGGTGTTCTTCTTTTGGCTGTTTACCTGCGGTTTCTCTCCTTTTTTACAAAAAAATCCTCAAAAATTTGCATATATCAAAAAATAGTTGTAATTTTGCACCGCAAAATCAATAATACGAACACTTATGCCCACATTATTTACCGTTTTTGGTTTTCGTTTTCTGTTCTATTCTAATGACCATGAACCTATACACGTTCATGTAATAAAAGGAAATGCAGAGGCACGCTTTCAACTACAGCCGGAAGTACAACTGCTTGACAACAAAGGGCTAAAACCGGCGGAATTAAAGTTGGCAGAGTCCTTAGTCGAGGAAAATAAGGAGATGATTGTGGAGCGTTGGAAAGTATTTTTTGCCAAATGATAGATGTCCGGAAAATATGGTTAACAGACACAGCTATTTGGATTCAAACAGCCGATGGTAAGAAAGCCTGCGAGAAATTCGCAGACTACGCTTCTTTGCGCAATGCCTCTACGGCGGAACGATCCGACTATTCATGCTCGCCTTATGGGCTCCATTGGCCGCAATTGGACGAAGATCTTTCGTACGAAGGCTTCTTCGCACATTAACACTCCTTTCTGTCCCTCTTTTCCCTCCGCATCTGTCCACTTTTCGGGGCTGTCTCCCCGAACAATCCCATTCGTTCGGCATTTCCCTTTTTGTATCCGCCAAGATTGGCGGATTGGAAATGCCGCTTAGTTTCTTCCTCTCTCCCCCTCCGTAGCGAAGTCGGAGGTGGCTTTTTCCCCTCAAAAACCCCTTCAAAAAGTATATTATATATAAATATATAATATAGTATTCTTTGCATAAAAAATCCGCCTTTTTTTCTTGCAAATCTCAAAAAAAAGCAGTACCTTTGCACAAAATTAGTGCGTGGTTAGTGCGTCGTTAGTACGTCGTAAGTGCGTCGTTAGTACGAGGTTCTTAGTATTGCCTCGGAGAAATCACGGACTAAACACTTCTCGTAAAGCCAAAATGTAAACGATTAATATTCTATTCCCCTCTCGGAGCTTAGAGGGACTCTCCTCACTCGGGATGTAAAACGTAGTTTTGCAGACCGAAGAGCGAGAGCATGGCGAAAGATCACATGAGCGACTTAGTCGCGAATCGTTCTGAGCCATAGCTCGCGCGACATGGCTAAAATCAAACACACCCCTGACATCGAAGAAATGATAGGTGCGCACTCCAAAGGAGGCATGATAGAGCGCCGCAAACATTTCCATGACTACGATGGTAACGTGACCCGTGTCGGTCGTCTCGAGGCTTTCAAACAAGGCCCCCGAAACTACCGGCGAAACCCCATCTACGCAGGCGAACGGGCGAACATGAACGCCTTCGGAAACGCCTCGCATCTGACGCAAGAGTTCGTTGATGCCCTCAAAAACAAAACGCCCCTTCCGCCCGAAAAACAAGCTTTGCTTGACTCCTACAAAGAACGCTTCTACAAGCAGCTCAAAGGCGATCCCGATCCCATCGCTACCAAAGGCAGAGACGGCGAATACACCATCTATTCCCGCATCGATAATTTCATCCGCGCAATCATCCGCAAAGAGAATCCGCAACTATAGCGGGTTCTCTCTTTCTTTTTCCCCTTTCCGCCCTTTTTTACACCGAAAACACCACTCTTATAGAGTGTTGCTTAATAATCGTATGTTTTTTCCAAATAATCGGTATTGTGTACTTGACAAATTAGCAGTAATTTTGCACCCGATTAAAAATGCGCCTTTTTTGAGGCTATAAATGTAAAAATTTTAATAAAAATATTAATATGAGTACATTTCAACAACATTTGCAACGGATGTTCATCCTCGTAGCGGTCTTTTTGCTGCCGATGACGACTTCGTTGCGCGCACAACAGTTGCCCGATCCGCATTTCGAGGATTGGAGCGGCTCTAAGTTTGATGGCAAAGAGCAGCTCAAAAACTGGAACGCATCCAACGTGGAGCAACTCAGTTTTAAGTTTAACTTTGCCCACAAGGAAGCAGGCCGTTCCGGTTACTGTATGATGGTACAAGACCAAGACGTCGGTGCCGCCGGTATCACCGAGACTTCCCCGGGTTATTTCTCACTCGGTCAGCCTTGGGTCTATCTGGAGAGCTTGACCAAGATCAGCGAAGCGACCGCAGGTACTGCCGGCGGTATAAGCTGGAACCACCGTCCGGACTCGTTGTCCGTTTGGATCAAACGTACCGGTAGCAACATTGACAAGGAGGATTTCTACCTCCTCTACTACGCATGGTCGGGAACGGCTGTGGGTAATAAGTTCAAAGGCAAAAACGGTAAGTGTACCTCGGTCACCAAACAGGACGAGGAGTCGGATGTCCGTTATGAACTGAACGGTAACGAGTGCGGAACCGTCACCAAGGCAAACCAGATTGCCGAGGGAATGTGGCGTGAACGCAAGCAATACGGCAACTGGACGAATATCCGCGTGCCGATTTACTATTTCAACAGCGATGCCCCGACCAAGATGAACATCATCTTCTCGGCTTCCAACTACCCGAACTACCGCGCTAACAGCGGTCTCTATGCCGGTAACAGCCTGTACGTCGATGATGTAGAGCTCATCTACTCCTCGAAGATCCAGAAGCTGTTCATCAAAGGCAAAGACGGAGTCGAGAAGGAATGGAAAGGCTTTGACCCGAACTCGACCGAAGTGCAGGTCTATTCCTTGGGTGAGACCGCAACAACGATCCCGGATATCGTAGCTACCCGTGGTGTGGGTTCGCTCACCAACGCCCGTGGTAAGACCGTCGCTTTCTCGGGACGTGTGCTGTCCGGCAGCGAGATCACCGTCACCAAAGGTGACTTGGAGAGCACTCCGACACGCATCCTCGTTAAAGCCGAGGACGGTAGTTCGCAGACCCTCTATCAGATCCAGTTCCAACGTGCCCCGAGTAGCAATGCCAGTTTGGCAGAGGTGACGGTCAACGGCGAGACCTATACCGCCTTCCGTCCGAGTCAGACGAACTATAACGTAGAGTTGCCTTACGGCACAACCGCTGCTCCGGTTATCGGTTACACCGCAGCCGAGGACGGTCAGGTGGTCACGGTGACGCAGGCTACTTCTCCGACGGGAACGGCTACTATCCATGTGACCGCTCCGGACGGCGTCTCGACCATGACGTACACTCTCTCGTTCTTTGTAGGTCAACTCAAAGATGTGACCTTGCAGGACATCAAAGTGAACGGCAAGTCGATCATCGGTTTCACGCCTTCACAGGCAGTCTATAAGGTCAGTCTGCCGGTCGGTACTCCTTCGCTGACGGTGGAGCCGGTTTCGGCTTATCCTGCCGGTGAACAGACCATCACCATCACTCCGAATCCGCTGCCTACAGGCGAAGCTATTAACGGTACGACCGTACAAATCGTAGTAGCGGCTCCGGGTGCTACGTCCACCAAGACCTATAAACTCAACATCAAGATCGAGGAGTCTTCGTACTCCTACTTGGCTGATTTGCAGGTAGTAGGCGAACAGGTGTCGGACATCAACCCCTCCGTCTTCAATGACCCGACGATCTTGGCGTTCGACCCCGAGGTGACGACGTATTACGTCAACCTCAAGATGGGTACGAAAGAGTTACCGTACATCCTTTATACCGCGGGTGACGAGTACCAGACCATCACCATCGATGAAGGCGGTCTCGATGGAACAACCCGTATCTCCGTCTTGGCAGGAAACCGCTCCGACCAGACGGTCTATAAACTCGTCTTCTCTACCGCTAAATCGGAGATCTCGACCCTTGCCGGTCTGGAGATCGGTGGCGTGCCTGTGGTCGGTTTCGCGTCGGATGTGACGAACTATGCCTACGAACTGCCTATCGGAACGACCGTCCTGCCGGAGATCACTCCTATTCCCGGAGACGAGTTCCAAGAGATCAGCGTGACCCCCGGTGGTGTCAACGGTAAGACCCGTATCTCTGTCACGGCAGGTAACGGCAATACGACCAATTATTATATCACTTTCTCTGTGAAACGGTACGACGACAACACGCTCAAGAGCCTGAGTGTCGGCCCGTACTACAGCTTACAGGACGAGAACTATCACCCGATCGCTTTCGACCCGCTCCGTAATGACTACTACGTGAAACTGGAGAAAGACTCCCTGCCGACCGTGCATTTCGAGTTGCAAAACGAGGAATACCAAGACACGGTTGTTATCCGTCCGACCTCTGCGAACGGCAAATACAAGATCACCGTTCGTCCGACAAACGGTCTGAGTCGTACCTACACGATCCAGTTCGTCTATAAGAAATCGGACAACACGGCATTGCAGATGATCTATGTCAACGATACCATCAAGGGCGTAGTCACGCCGCTTCCGGATTTTGCACCCGATAAGATCGACTACACCTTCACCCTCGATACCGGAACGACCGTTATGCCGGACGTGATCTACGACCTCTCCGAGCCTTCGCAGGTGGTGACCAAAACGTGGGATGCAAATAACAAACGTGTCGTTCGTCTCTCTGTAGTGGCTGAGAGCGGTGCGAAACGTACCTATAAGATCAAGTTCATGGTGCCTTCCGCTGCAAGCACGCAGCTCGATAGCATCCTATTGGTGGAAGGCAAGGACACGATCCTGCTCCCGGGCTTCAAGAAAGATGTCTATGAATATTCGTATCCGTTGACGACGGAGACCTGTCCGAAGATCTTGGCTGTCAAGGCAGTGGAGGATCAGCAGGTAACGATCACCGCTCCTTATGCCGCAGGTATAGCTACCGTTCTCGTCAAGATGGACGAGAGCACCTCGCAATACACCATTGATTTCGTCAAAGCACCGGTTGCAACGGTTCAGCTGAGCGATATTCGCATCGACGGCGTCAGTCTGGAGGGCTTTGTACCGACGCAACTGAGCTATACAGGTCTGCATTTCAGCGGTAACCTGCCGACCGTGGAAGGTGTTGTTTCCGATGCTACCGTTGAGGTTCGCTGGAAAGAGACTACGGCTTACTTGAACGTACAAGACCTGTCGGGCAATAAAGCTATTTATTCGGTAGCTTTCGAGCGTGATTTGTCGGGCAATAATCAGTTGGAAGGCATCTACGCAGACGGCGTGCTGCTGAGCGATTTCGAGGCAAGCAAACTCGATTATAGCTATGACTTAGCTGCCGGTAGCGCTTATCCGAGCTTGAGCTACAAGGCTTCGCAAGACGCCGAGGTTGTGTTCTTCGGTCAGGTAGCCGAAGGCAAATGGGCTGTAGTAGTGAGCGCTGAGAACGGCGAGAAACAGACCTATACCGTGCAGTATAACATCGCCAAGTACAGCGATGCTACGCTCGTGAACATGGAGCTTGCAGGTTTCAGCCTGTCTCCGGCTTTCGATTCGAATACCTTTGAATATGCGGTGACCATCGATGAAGGAGCAGCGCTGCCGAAACTGACGGTTGAGACTCGTCCGGGTCAGACCATCATGCAGAACAACGTGAACGACACCTTGCAGCAAGTCATCGTCTTCGCAGAGAACGGTGCAAGCAACACCTATTCCGTTCGTTATACTCGTCAGCTCAGTAGCAATGCGATGTTGGCGGACATCCTCATCAACGGCGTGAGTCTCGAAGGCTTCGACCCGACGGTGGAGAACTATATCGACTCCTTACCGCGTAACACGCAGGTAGTGCCGAACGTCTTCCCGATAGGTCAACTCTCGAACCAGACCATTACCACCTATTTCAGCCGTCCGAACGGTGTGACACGTATCCACGTGGTGGCACAAGATCATACCGAGAAGGACTACACGATCGCTTTCCCGGTTCGTCAATCCAACAACACCTTATTGGGCGACCTCTACCTCGATTCCGAGGACGCAGAGATCAAGTTCAAGCCTGCTACTACGGACTATGAGGTCATCCTCCCGTACGAGGCTACCGAGTGCCCGAAGATGGTCTATGAGAAAGCCGAACCCGAGCAGCGTATAGATGTCGTCTCCCGTCCGATCGGTCAGACAAGCCAGATCATCGTTACCGCGGAGAACGGTGACGCGCGCACGTACAATATATTATTTAAGCGCGCGATCCTCAAAACCCGCAACATCCTTGCTGCAATCCATATTCTGGAGCTGGACAAGGATCTGAGTCTGAAAGACAAAGACCAACGCGATTTCAATGTGGAGATGCCGTTCGGTTCTCGTTCGCTGACTATTTCTTATGAGAAGATGTATCCCGAGCAGACCGTCTTCGTGCAGCCCGGTGGAGTGACTGCTCCGACGATCATTACCGTCAAAGCCAACAACGACTCTGTAGCCGATGAGGTCTATACCATCAACCCGATTGTACCGACGCAGAATCCGGCTGTTCTGGAGAGTATTACTATCAATGGAGTACCTTTAGCGGGCTTTGATATGAACAAGTTCTCATATATAGTTCCTTTGGATATTGAAACATTAGAAGATCCTATAGTAATCCCTGTTGGTCATAATGGCGCAATTGTTACGCCAACTATTGTTAACCATAAGCATTACCAAGTACTGGTCAGCAAAAGCGGACAGATGAACACATATAACCTTTGGTTCTATTATTCGAAAGATAAGGTTCCTAACGCTGAGTTTACCAGTTGGACAAAGGCAATGAATAATGATGCCCCAAAACCGACAGGTTGGAATTGTTTAGCGGATTATTTCACAAGTTATAGTGCGTTTGCTTCCGGTACGCATACATTCGGTAAGAATGGAGAGGTGACCGAGGTAACCATAAGTGGTTCTAACAAAGGCGTCCAACTGAGCTCTAAACGAAGTGGAGGAACGGCTTTATGGGGAGGAGCACTTGGAGGTATTTTGCCTGCTTGGATTACTTTGGGAACCATAGAAGGCTCCTTACAGGAAGCTGGTGGTAGTACCTTTAATGCACAAGGTGGTATCACTTTCCGCAACACGCCGGATATAATGTTAGTTCGTGCTAAGACCGGAAAAGTAAATTCAAATGGTGATGACGAAACGCATCATAATAGAATTGTCTATCAGTTAAGTGGTAATGGAAACTCTAATTTAGTATTCTCTACAAATGCGAATACAAACTATAATGAGTATTCATTTGATCTTGCGGATGCTAATAAGTATGTAAATGCACCAACTAAGCTGAATATTATTTTAAACTCTTTCTTTAAAGAGTCAATGTCCACTTTAACTCAAGGTAGTGATGCTGATATGACGGTCGATTATATTCGCTTTACATATAATCATGTTTTATCAGGCCTTAAAGTAGATGCTATCAATGCAAGCCTTTCTGGCAAGGCGTTCACGGCTACGCTGGATGATCCGGAGCGTACTGAGAAACCGGAGCTGAGCTTCATCGGTGAAGTGGCAGACCAAGCACAGGATGTCGTATGGGCTGCACCGACCAAAGATGCAGACTATGAGATCCGCACAGCAGACATCCGTAACTGGGCGGAGAACGGCGTAGATTATACCGATTACACGCTGACTGTAAAACGTCCGCTGGACATCAATAACCAATTGGCTCGTCTCGTAGTCGCCGGTGACACGTTGAATACCTTCAATCCGGCAACGACGAGCTACACCATCACTATCCCGTCGTCGCAACGTCACCTCCCTGACCTGCAGCCGATACCCGGTTCGTCACGCCAACAGGTGACCACCGCTTATAGCGAAACCGACTCCACCATGACCATTACCGTCACGCCGGAGAAGGGTGAGGCAAAGGTTTATACTGTGAAGTTCGTGACCGCACTCAGCGATGATGTGACCCTCAAGGCACTCACTGCCGAAGGCATCACCTACGATCCCGACCAGAAGACGTACGACATCACCGCAACTCGTCTGCCGCTTATCTCCTTCGAGAAACAAAGCGACCTGCAGACCGTAGTGCTCAACAACGGTGTACTGACCGTGACCGCAGAGGACGGCGTTACCACCGGTACGTATACCATCAACCGTCTCGATCCGGTCATCACTCCGAACGGAATGATCTCCGAGTTCGAGCAGAAAGGTAATGTACTCAGCGACTTCGGTGGCACTACGTACCAGAAAGAGGCTGCCAAACCAACGGACTATATCACCTTCACTCGCGAACAAGCGACCGACTCCGTGATCTTCGTACAAGCTCCGGATAAGATGACTTGGGCAGTGCAGGAGACCTCTACCCCTATGATATACACTTGGAAGTACCCGACCGATGAGTCCACGAACGCGAACCTGAAGATGATCACCATCAATGGTGAGGACTACCAAGACTTCATCCCGAGTGAGTTGAACTATGAACTGACCACGGATTCGACTATGGTCATCGTGGCTGAACCTGCGGAAGAGGTACAGCAAGTGGTATCGACCTTCGAGTCAGCTAACGGCGGTGTGCTCTATTCAACCACCGTTACCGCACAGAGCGGTGTACAGCAGACCTATCGGGTACGTGTAACCCGTCCGTTGAGCGATATAGCTACGCTGGATGCTATTCTGTTGGACAGCACGCTCATCGAGGGCTTTGCTGCGGATAAATTCAACTACACCGTGACGCTTCCGATCGCAAGCGGAGCTAAACAGGCTCAGCCTAAGATGCCGAACATCACGTACGTAGCCGGTCAACGTGGTCAGAAGATCACCGTCACCCCGGGTGAGCTGAACGGCGAAGAGACGACCATCGCTGTACTGAGCGAAGATGAGAACGCCGACACCGAATACACCATCTCTATCCGTGCGCAGAAGAGCTCTTGTGCCGATCTCACGGGTATCACGGTCAATGGTGTGGCACTCGACCACTTCGAGCCGGGTCGTCACCACTACTCCGTATCACTCGCTACCAACGACATCAACGTGGACTACACCTCCGATGACCGCTTCCAGACGGTTACCACGAACATCGAAAGCGTGAAGGCAGGTCATGAGTACCACTATACCCTCCATGTGGTAGCTGAGGACGGTACCGCTTCCGATTACCTCGTGGAGATATACGTGGAGAATCAGTCGAACGATGCGCAGTTGGCGAACATCCTCCTCAATGGTCGTTCGATGGATCGTTTCGAACCGCTCTATAACAGCGACATCATCTTCGATGGTGGTAATAACAACTACGAGATCAAACTGCCGGCAACGACCAAGATGCCGGAAGTCAGCGCTCAGCTCAAGATGGACGGTCAGCACGTCGAGATAGAGCATCGCCGCGATGAGCATATGAACATCGACTCGATCCTCCTCAACGTAACGGCAGTAGATAGTGTGACCCATAATATCTACGTCCTCCGTTTCATCCGTCCGATGTCCACCAACTCGCAGTTGAGCCTCATCGAGATCAACAACGAGCCTATTGCGGACTTTGAGCCGAACACCTATTTCTACTCGTACGATATGAAGTCGGGCGAGGAGATGCCGCGTATCACCGTGGAGACGGCGGACGAAGCCGCTACGTACGATGAGCCGGACTACTCCCACGAGGGACGTATCACCATCACCGTCTATGCGCAGGATTATACGATGGATCAGAACCACAAATCCACGTACACCATCGCTATCAACGTCAAGAAATCGGATGTAGCTACCCTCGATATGATCTATCAGGGTCGTGACTCCCTCCCGGGCTTCAAGCCGACGACCTTCTACTATGCGTACGAGTTAGGCGCCGATGAGACCTTCCCGGATCTCAGTTGGCAGGATCCGGATAACTATCCGACCGTTTCGCCGATTGACACCGTTGAGTACGATCCGGTAGCCCAGAAACTCGTTCGTCAGATCAAGGTAACGGCAGAGGACACCACCATCTCCAATACCTATACCGTCGCTTATACCATCCGTAAGTCCGATGTGGACACCCTCCAGATGATCTTCATCGGTAGCAAACAACTGCCTAACTTCAAGGCGAACATCATGGAGTATGAGTATAAACTGACGGCTGCTGAGGTAGTAGCGCTCGATGGTGAACTGCCGGAGATTGACCCGATACCGGGCGAGGAAGGCAAGCAGAAGATTGAGGTCCTCCAAGTACGTGATAACTACGGCGTGAAGACCATCGGCTACAAACATGTAGTGACCGTAACCGCTGCGGCGGGTAACTCGCGTACCTATACCGTTCATTACCCGCGTGAGCTCTCCGATGACGCTACGCTCAAGATGATCTTCGTGGACGAGAATCCGCTGCCGAACTTCGATGCCGAGCGTAACAGCTATAAGATCGAACTCGACTACGGTGTGCCTGTTCCGAACGTAACCGAAGCGGCTAAGGACTTCCAGAAAGTGAAACACAACCAGAAAGGCGACACGGTAGAGATCATCGTTACTGCCGAACTGGAGACTGTACAGAACGTCTATACCCTCGTCTTCGAGCGTCGCAAATCGGATGTCACAACCTTGCGTAACATCATCCTGTTGGACGCAAAGGGCAAACAACTGCCGTACGACCTCTTTGCCTTCCAATCCAAGTTGTACGACTACACCATCGAGATGCCGTACGTACCGGGTGACACGACCTATGCCCTGCCGGATATCACGGTAGAGAAAGCCGACTCACTCCAGACCGTCGTCATCGAGACGGAGACCCTCAAGAAGACCGAGAAGATCGTTACCGTACGCGTCATCGCTCCGAACGGAGAGGACGAGGCAGAGTACAAACTGTTCTTCGACTTCCTGCGTAACGACGATGCGTTCCTGACCGAGATCAAGACGGCTGTCAACGACTCGACCTTCGCGCTCATCAAGGGCTTCAAGAGCAACATATACAGCTATATCTACGAGCACCCCTATGGTTCTGACAGCTCGCAGTTCATCTCCTCTGCGAACGTGAAGGAGAAGATCGCGTACGTCAAGAGCGATCCGCTCGCTACCGACTCGATCTATGTGGAGGCAAACGGTACGATCCGCATCGTAGTCACCGCACAGGACGAGAAGACACAATCCATGTATTCGATCCAGCAGAAGATCGGTAAGGACACCGTGGACTTCATCCGGATGATCTACCTTGATGGTGTCGAGCTGCCGAACTTCCGTCCGGATAGTATGGACTACGTCTATAAACTGCGTAACGGTTCCGGTTCGTGTCCGGAGATCACAGCGGTAGCTATGTCCGGCAACGCAGAGGTATCCATTACCCAGAAATCGGTGAACGAGACCTCCTTCGTCATCTGTCAGTCCGATCGTGACAAGAACACGGAGAACTACCGTACGTACCGCATCTACTTTGAGGAATCGACCGTCAACGATGGTATCACGGCAACGGAGAGAGATGTCTTCATCCGCCGTGTTGCCGGAGCTTGCCAGCTCTTCGTGGCTACTATCCGTAAGGACGTGACCTTCATCCTCTATGACCAGACCGGACGTATGCTCTACCGTGAGATGATACCGGATGCAGAACCGAATGCCATCAAGGTAGAGCAAGACGGCTTCGATCAGGATGTGCTCCTCAACGTCGATGTAGACCCGAATGCAGGCGTCTTAGTGGACATCAACCCGAACCAGATTTACTTCTACTCCTTCGTCAAAGGAAGAGGCAAAATCATCAAGTCCGGTAAGATCATTGCACTCCCGTAAACGGTCAATATCCGTTAAAAACAAAAAAAATCCCACGTATATTTGTGTATGTGGGATTTTTTTTGTAACTTTGCAGCCGATTTTGTAAATTCGAAAAGGATTATTATGACAGAAATGAAACAATCGACACGTATTCAGACATCTATCCTGAATTCATCGGAAAAGAAAGTACTGGTTTGGCTCGGCAATCATCTGCCGAAATGGGTGACCAGTGATATGATGACCTTTGTAGGTATCATCGGAGCCTTTATGTGTGGTTTGGGCTTTGCCCTCACGTGGTATGGTATCTATTGGCTGTGGCTCTCGGTAGCGGGTCTGTTTGTACACTGGTTTGGCGATTCGCTGGACGGTACCATCGCTCGCGTGCGTAACCAGCAACGTCCGCTTTATGGTTATTATATTGACCATAACGTGGACACCATCACCGAGGCAATGATGTTCATCGGTGCCGGTCTCTCGCCGCTCATGCACATGAGTATCGCCTTGGCGATCTACTCTGCGTATCTGGCTATGACGGTCTATGTGAGCATCAATGCGCATATCAAGAGTGAGTTCAAGCTCACGTACGGCAAACTCGGTCCGACGGAATTCCGCGTCATCATCGCGATCGCGAACATCCTGTTGATGTACGTACCTTTCCTCACCTCTTATCATCTGACCGTGGAGACTGCCCATCGTACCTTTGTGCTCAGCACATTGGATATCACGGGTATCGTCATCTTAGTCATTCTGACGATTATCTATCTCAATAGTTTCTTCAGCGACGCTCGTTGGTTCGCTGAGAAAGATCCGTTGATCAAGAAGAACGATGACAAGTAAGGGCTTCTGGAATATGTGCCTCCGGTACGCCGAGTTCGCTGCTTCTACGCTCGCGGGCACGGCGGTGGATATGTTCGTCCTGTGGATCTGTTCGCACTATCTGCTGGATGGAAGCTACTGGAGGGAATATATCCTGTCTCCTTTCATCGGTTTTGAGTTCGCCGTACTTACGAATTTCGTCATCGCCTATTTTGGCGTATGGCGAGATCGTATCTCGGCGCGCTCCACGAGGTCGTTCTTACGCCATTATTTGGGGTACAACCTCTCCTGCACAGGCGCTTTCTTAATCCGTCTGTGCATCCTCCTTCTCTTAGAGCGCCTCTTTAGTTGGGACGTGTTGTGGTGTAACCTGACGGCGATGTGCTTCTCCGGTCTCATCAACTTCACCCTCAACGAAAAAGTGGTCTTCCGTCTCAAAAAAGACAAGAAAACCACCTCTAACCTCTAACCTTTCAACTATCAACTATCAACTATCAACTTTCAACTTTCAACTTTCAACTTTCACTTCCAATGATACCCCAACGTCAGTGAGAAGGTCTGCGGCAGGATCATCGCATTCGCGATGTCCTGACCTTTCATCTCGCTATAGAAGCCTGCTATATCCGACAGGCTGACTTTGTAGTGCAGGTTGATCTGCATACCGAACCAGAACTCGTATCCCAAGAGCAAGCATAGACCGAAATGGTTATTGTGCAGCGTGTAGAGACGGCTGTAGTCGTATCGCTCCAATGGTTTTTCAGAAGCCTTGGCAGGACCAAAAGCCGGAGCTTTGGCTGCCGATGGCAGGGGATTATCCACAGGTTTGTACTTACCCGTATTGGAAGCAAACGTGAAGTGGGTGAATATACCACCTCCGAACTGTATGTAACCCTGTCGCATGTTTCCGAAACGACCAAGGAAATAGATCGGTATATCGATACCGAACGACCATAGGTGGTTCGTCGTGTCCGAGGCGGAGATGTTCAGCGTGTCCTTGACGGAGAAATGGTTCTGCTGAGCCGTGAGCAGTACCTGCGGCTGTATCGTGAAATTCTTGGTGATCCTGAAATCCACAAACCCACCGAACTCCGCACCGATACGCATGTGGGAGAGCATCGTGTGGTGGTCACGCGTGATGAGGAAGTTATTGATGTTCGCTCCGGCCAATATACCGCAGGTCACTTTCTTGGGCAGTTTCTCCTGATCGAGGGAGTCTAACATCCGCTCTGTATTCCATTCCGTCAGAACCTGCGAAGCCGATTTGATACCTAACTTCGTACTGTCATTGCTTACCGTCGTCTGTGCGTTCATCTCCAACGCCACAAGACCTATCATTACTATAATAAATATCTTTTTCATAATCTTATATTTTTTGACCTGTTGGACTATCGACTAACGACCAACGACTATCGACTACAGTGCGATTCGCACTGTTATCTTCACGCCGTTACGACCCCATGCGCCTATTTTCTTACGTCCGTGAACCATGACCGGATGGCCGTTCTCGTCGAACATCGGCACGCCTGCTCCGTCTCGTTTCTGGATCATATACGGCAGCTCGTAGTCGTTGTAGGTCAGACGCCGGATGTAGTCAATACGGATGAACTTGAGGATGTTCTCAAATCCCGCGGTGAACTCCATATACGGCAGTTTGCCGAGGGGAGAAGTCGTGCGGTAACTGTCGCGGATATAACCGCTGTTGTCAAACGCATTCTCGATATTTCCGTCTTTCCAAGGTGTATGCGGCAGGTCGTACAGACCCGAACCGGTCTCCAGATAGGGGTTGTTCTTCTTGCTCAAACCGCCGTAGATACCCGAGAAACTGATTACACCGCGCAGCTTCAGTTTGTTGATACCCGGAATACGGTTCATGATCCAACCCTTGAAATAATAGGTCAGTTGCAGACCCACGTACTGGTCCATGATGAACTCCATCGGTTTCATCTGGTTGAAACCGCGCAGGGAGAGGAAGATGCTCGTCGAGGTATTCGGGATATAGAGTTTGGTGAACGGCGCTTTCTGCCAGATCATACCACTATATACACGCGTGTCGAGGTGTCCGAACGCCGAGAACCAGAATCGTTTCTCGAAGAGGAACTCGGTCTTGTTATAGAAGTATCCGTTGCCGCCGTTGTGACGGTCGTCCAAGTAGCCGATATAATGGGTCAGACGCAGGATAGGCGCATCTTTCTCCATACCAAACGCACTGGCTTTGCCCATACGGTCGAGGTACGGACGAACGCCCGGCGAGTATTGCAGCTCTACCATTCCTTCGTAGTTGCGGTACTGACCGATGTTCGAGAAACTCTTCGTCCACGTGGAGTCGGGGTTCATGGTGTACTGCACTCGGTCATAACGGAGCGAACCCGCCGATTCGTTATTCATGAAATCGAAAGACGTGCGGAGATAGATGTTGTTATTCCATTCTTTCATATACTCCATCTTCGCGCGGAAGACATATTGGTAGAATCCCATGACGGGTTTGCTGGTCGGGATAGAGTTGAGTATATGATCCCGCTCGATCATGTCCAAGGACTGACCCGGCTCCTCTACGTCGTATTGGGCTGTCCATCTCAGATGGTGACGCAGACCGTCGTACGGATGTTTCTTATGCTTGTCGAAGGTATAGAAGAGCGTTGCCTCGTATTTCGGACGCAGGTCTTTTGTTCCGAAAGCGAAGTACGTTCGGAAATACACATTCGGATGCAGATCCGCCGTACTCATTCCGCCAAAACGCAGACGTACACCCTCTAACATGTTCCAGCTCGCGAAACTGAAGATAGGTCCGATGTCGAACTTACTGTCGTGCATGTACTTCGCCTTCGTCGTCGGGACATACTCGGTCATGATCGCGTTGGCGGTCAGCGCCAGACTGTTGAACTTAGGCGTGTTGGTGAACTCGTTCACCAGATCGACCACCGAACTCTCGTACCAGCTCAGCGGTTCCGGACGAAGTGCATCCCATTTGCGCGAACCGATACGCACGGCGGAGGAGTCGTTGTTCTCGGTAGTGGTAACACCCGAGAAAGTCTCCTTGCTAATAGGCGTCTCTAAATCCCAGCCTGTGTAGATCTTCGTCTGACGGGCTAACATACCTCGTTTCTGGTTGATGAGGTAGAACTTGGCGTACGTCGATATACGATCCGGAGCCCAAAGACCGTTCTCCAACTGCTTGTAGCTCGCCTCCAAGGAGTAGTTGCTCACGAAGTTGAGGTTGATATCCGGCGGGATGTTAATGGCGTATTTCTTGAGACGATAGGTTGAGTCATTGACGATATAGAGGTGACCCGTGAAGCCGTAACTCTCTGAGTTCACCGGCACGAAAGCAAGGTCGATACACGGATAGCCGTCCACCATGATCGTGTCCATGATGTAGTATTGATAGAACGTCACAGCGATGGTTGAAGACAGCGGTGAGACGAAGCGGTTGAACAGCAGGTTCATGCTGTTGTCATTGATCTCCACCTCTTTGAAGATAGCGTCCGTCGCTTGTTTGAACGTACCCGACGCAAGGATATCCTCGATACCGAAGATACGTTTCTTTTGCAGCACTTTCTTCTCACGGTGCGGCTTGCGTTGGTAGTACTCCTCGCCGATATGCTCACGGATACTAACCGTCACGTTCGGGTACACACCCGTGGAGTCGATGTATTTCTCCACGAAGGCGAAGTTCTTCCAGAATCCCTTCTTGAAGTTCATCTTGATATTATCCAGCGCAAACGACATACGGCTGTACGTCTTCGCGGTGTACTGCTCGGAAGTGGTCACGCAGTGTTTGTCTTTGTTGGCAATGACGTTCTTGATCAGCTCCACAGCAGGGTTACCTTTGCGTTTGTAATCCCGTTTGCTGTTCTTAGGCGTCACCACGATATCCTGCAATCCATATACATCCGGATGCATCTTGATCTTCACGTCCTTACGGTTCTGACCGGGACGTAAGGTTACCATCTCCGTCTTGTAACCCAACATCTGGAAGTTCAGACGGGTATAACCCGACGTGTTACTCAGCGAGAAATTACCGTCCAGATCGGAAGCGGTACCGATATCCGAAGGAATCATACCTCGGTTCTCTGTCGATTGCAGGAAGTAAATCTGCACGAACGGAAGGGTCTCTCCCGTATCGCCGTCCACTACCGTTCCGGATATACCCGTCCGCGATGAGTTCTGTCCCATCGCCATCATTACCATCCCTAATAGGGCAAGTACTATGTATAATTTTCTTTTCACCTTTTATATTTTATGATCGCTTCGCTGTAGGACCGCTTCGCTGTAAGACCGCTTCGCTGAAAGACAATAGACTTGTCACTATCGGTTGGATCATTTTTGTCCATTGTCCATTGTCCCTTAGCTCAACTCTGTTGTCTGAGGCTCTCTTCGTGTATCATCTCCCAGATGTTGAGCATAAACTGCTCGCTGAGAGGGAGACCGTTCATTCTTAATTTTTCATTTTTTATTTTTAATTCCTTCACGATCTGCTGGTATCTCTCCGGCTGAAGAGGAGCTATGCCGTGTTCTTTTTTCCATTCTCCTATTCGCTTGCTCACGTCCATACGGGCTGCGATAGTGTCCCATAGTTCTTCGTCCAACTCGTCGATCTCTGCCCGCAACCAGTTCAACTCTAACTCTGAACTCTGAAAATTCGCTCTGCGAATAATCGTTCGAGCGAAGCGAGAAAAGAACTCTGAATTCTGAACTCTGAAATCTGAAATTTTCTCCGGCGTGATCTGTTGCTTCTGGTCGGAGAGTGCCTGTTCGGGACAGCAGTGTACCTCTACCATCGCGCCGTCCAGCGCCAAGGTCTCTATCTTCTCCATCAACTCCGGCACCTTGGCTGCCTTGCCGCTCATATGACTCGGGTCTAAGAGCATCGGGATGTCCGGTCGGGCGTTGCGAACCGTGTGCGCCATAGACCAACAGGGACGGTGGTTACATCCTCTGTGTACCGCTATCACCGGCACGCCGGTCTTCTCTAACCGCTCGATATTACCGATCCACAGCGCCGCATCCGCGTTAACGGGGTTCTTGATGAGGATGCCTTTTAGGGTATTTGGGATGTTTAATTTTGAGTTGTTCCTTTGCTGTTCTGCAATGGAGTCAGCCAGCGTTTGTACCACAATCGGTGTGGCAGACGACCGAGCTCCTATCCACAGGTAGTCGATCCCTGCCTGCAAAGCCGCTTCCACATGTTCCCGTGTCGCTACTTCCGTTGCTACCGGCACACCGAACTGCGTCTTCACCTCCTGTAACCAACTCAATGCCTCGATCCCTGCGCCTTGAAACGTGTACGGACTCGTGCGCGGTTTCCACACGCCCGCGCGAAAAATAAAAGGCATCTCTCCGCATGCCGCTTGTATCCGGCGTGCGGTCTCTAATACCTGTTCGCGACTCTCCGCCGCACAAGGACCTAATATGTATAGTCTTTGGTCGATAATATATTTACGATTTACCGTGAACAATTGAACAATTTTTTTACAATCGTCAATCAATCGTACCTCGTCAATCGTCAAATCGTCAATCTGTTAGTTAGTCCATCATCTGCATCCGGAAGAACATATCTTCGGGAACGAAGTTATCTACGATTCGTTTGCCGGTTGCCGGATCAATCGGGTAAGGAAAATCCGAATCCGTCACCTGTACATCTACGTACCCAACGCCTACGCGATAGTCGATATGACGCGTGTAGTAAACCACCTCTCCGGTTTGGAGAGTGTCGTGACCGAAAGTGCTCATCGGCAACGCTACCTGATAGGCGTCGTTGTAACCTTTGTTGTACTCACGGGAAATGGTCCAACTGCCGTAGTTATAGACATGTGTGTCCAAGGTGGGCACCTTAAAACGATAGTAGAACTGCAAAGTCTCTTGGTCAAAATTCCAATCTTTTTGCAACACCGTCAGATCCAGCGTCTGAATATTCAGTTTTTGCACCGGATCTTTGTCATTACATCCTGTCAGACATCCCGCGCACAGCGCAATCAGTCCTATAAATAGATACTTTTTCATAATAAATCAGTGTGCTTTTAAATATACATTTAACCTTTGCCTACAAAAAGCGTGCAAAGTTACGCTTTTTTTTGCATATATGCAAATAAAAAAGGTTTTTTTTGAGAATTATAGCGATTTTATCGCGATTATGAGGGGTTCAGGGTGCCTGTGGGGAGCTTGTTCACCAAAAGGCACCGTGTTCCCCTCATAAGCAAGGACGATAGTCCGTATTCTCAAAAAAATCCTTTTATTTGCTTATGCACCGCAGGACGCGAACGTACGTTCGGAGGGAACCCGCCCTAAATTTTATTTAGGGAAGGGGCGTGCCGAAGATACAACAAAAGAAATCCTTTTATCTGACAGTGACGGAAGTCGAAAGTCGAAAGTCAAAAGTCGAAAGACGTCTTCCGCAGGCGACGATCACAGAGAACGGGAATGTGCTGGACACCCTATGGAACGAAGGCGAGTTTGTGCCTGCCACCGGGCTAAGGCTCGTAAAGCAATAAAATCTCAAAGCTGACAGCTGAATGCTGACAGCCCAAATACGATCTTTGACATATTGGATTACCGTAAAAAGTAAAAAATGTGCAGAATTATTTGCACATGTCAGAATTTTGTTGTACCTTTGCAGCGGATTTTAAGTAGAAAGGAAGAATTATGTCCGAGAAAGAAAAAACGATTGAGAAAGAGCGCAAAGCTGTGCTG
>Ga0256405_10001255_pt1 | contig 71077 bp, 78 predicted proteins | sample RumenRJG_02DNA_FD_189096 | JGI IMG/M metagenome (GOLD analysis project Ga0256405, IMG submission 189096) | Bovine rumen microbial communities from Lethbridge, Alberta, Canada - RJG_02 | ecosystem: Host-associated > Mammals > Digestive system > Stomach > Rumen | place: Canada: Alberta...
CAAGAGAATCAGATATAAATTAATTATTTCTTCTCTCTCTTCTTGTGTTGCTTCATCAAAATCAGAATCTACTTCTAACCCAATATCCTCTAAGGTAACATTATTTAGGTGATCTATTTCGTGTTGAAACACATACGCTACTACATCTTTAATACGCTTAGTTTTTATTTGTCCTGTAGGTGTTTCATAAATAATATCTATTGTTTTATTACGAGGCACTAAATATTCTTTGCCAGGAAGAGATGAACATTGTTCTCTAACAAGCTGTAATCCAATAGCATTAGTAACAACTGGATTTATAAAAGTTTTGATTTCTTTATCACTAAAATCAATACAGAAAATTCTCTTATTATACCCGATACCAGGGGCAGACAATGATATTAAATTATTTTTTCTCATTGTTCTCTTGATATTAGATGTTATTTCTCTTATTAGTTTTCCATTTTTCTCGTGGTCTATTTCTTGTGCACGACCAACTTTAATTAAATCATCAAAATTTAAAACTTCTTTTACATCTGTTTTCATCAGTTAGTTTTCCTCATAAATATTAAGAGTATAGTCATCTACATCAAATAGTGCAATTAATTCCACTAGCACATCTTTATATACATATGTAATATGTGCTTCATCTTCATTAAGAGAAGTATTATCACTATCTCTTTCGCACTCTATATTCTTTTCAAGCTTGTTATAAACACTATTAAATGTATCATAATCATAAAGATTTATTACAAAATAGTTGTCTATTACATCACCATCTTCTGGTTCAAGCCCAACAATATCAATTAATTCAAGCTTATTTTCGTCCATTAGTTTTCCTCTAGCATATAATTAATTTAGCATATTTTAAAAACATTAAGAATATGATTTTAACGTTTCAAGTACTTTTGTATTCTCATCAATAACAGCTTCTTTTCTATCATTAATAGGAATTTTATCTAATTTCTTTTTCTCTTGTTTAAAGTATTTTGATTTCTTTTTCTCTTTATTTGGTTGATTAAGTAAAAACATTATATAGGACAATCTGTTATAATTAGCCTCTAATACTTTTACTTGTTCTCTTATTTGTTCTATATTATTTATAGCAGAAGAAGCTTTTTCTTCTGATAATTTTTCCATTTCTTCCAGAACGTGTTTCATCTCTACATAATCTGAAACCATACGCTCATAATATTCTCTTACGTGTCTTATTGCCATAAATCATCCTCAATTTCTATTTTGTAACAATTTACTATACCAGAATATGCCACGCATTGGTCAAGAGCAATAATCCCTTTATCAATAAATGGCTCAAAATGAGCTCTCACATCTTCAGATGAATCTATATAATACTCATCATCCCATTCTATACCAGAATTGTGTAAAAATGTATGACCCCAAGAAGTATGATAATGCCCACAAACAATCGTTTTATTTTCAAGAGTATAGCCTTGACTCCATTCTTTCATACCATTCAGCCATCTAGCTTTTTCCCAATTTCCCTCTTTCCAATAATTATCAATTTCATACTTATGTATAAGTATACCATCATTAAAAGTAGTTGGTATCCAACCATGTACAAACACATAATCACCAATCTCAGCATAATCAACTATGCTATCTAAATATTGCCGTAATTCTTCGTTTTCAGAACACTTCATAATAGCCGCATATATTTTTTCTCTATCAAATGGTTCATACATATTAGCAATATCACATACTGTTTTATCTGTACCATTATGTACATCGTGCATCATCCAATAACCACGATGAAATAATTCTTCTAGTAAATCCTCATGATTACCTCGTATGAGTATTTTTCTATTATCAGGTATACTGTTCATAAATTGAAGACACTCTAAAGGTTTATTACCTCTATCTAACAAGTCCCCACAATGTACTATAATATGATCATTATTATTTATATCAAACTCATTACTGTCTAGTGCAGACAGCATTTCATCGTAAAAACCATGCACATCTGCCAAACAAAATAGCGTTTTCATAATTAATTATCCTTATATAAATTAAGGGGATAAAGTTGATAAACCTTACCCCCTATTCTTAACCCCTAAATAACCTATTTTCTAATATTAGAAAAACCACCTAAAATCATTAAATATGTTATCGAAATATCTCAATGTTTTCTGAAACTCATTATAAGCTTTTTCTCCAGTATAATATGTCTTATATGGGCCAAATTTTTCATTAAAAGCTTTTAATGCTTCGAACCTATGCTCTTGCGCTATACTCAGCTTTTTATAGGCCTCTTTAAGCATTTCTTCTGCTTCCTTGCGAGTAGCATTGATTTTAGCCTGTGCCTCTTCTCTAACCTTTTTAAGGTTTTCTTGAGCTTCATCTACTTCTTTATCTGTAAGTTGTACTTTATCAGCTTCAGCTTTTTTAGCTTTACTGAGTGCTGTCTTTTCTTTCTCCACAGCAAGCTCATTTTCAGCTTTCTCTTCTTCAGCTTTAAAAAGTTCATCTTCACTATCAAACATCTTATCTAATTTTTCACTATAATATTTCATTATTTTCTCCTTTACATTTACCTAAGAACTTACCTATATGGGACTTATCTCAGGACTTAGTGTTGTCTTTATATTATAAGGTTATTTAGAGTTTTATACTATCTCTGTTTTCCCAAATATATTCTGAGAATATATGCCAATTGTTTTTAATTTGACTATATACATCTAATTTCATTTCATTAAACTTTTTACTTGGTGGCCAATCTGATAAAATAATTTCCCACTCGCATTTTGACCAATAATAGTATTTTAATGATAAATCTACATTATACAAAAAGTTTATTTTATCTCCCTTAAACTCATCATATAATTTTACTAAATCTTGCTTAAAACAATAATGATTAAAAATGTTGTATGTTTTTATACACTTATTATTAGGATCTTCTATATAAACGTTCCAAATTAATTCCATTGTTACTATAATTTTATCTTATAAATAATTTCAGAAAAATTTTCTGGTGTACAAATAAATAAAAGCTGTGAAGGTTTACTATTTAATCTTAAATTTGCAGAATAATCATCTTGACCAATTAATGAACCATTACAATAAAATTCTGTAAAGTTATTTTCATCAGCTGTAAAATGATGTCTATGTGCAGAAATTAATAAATCAATATGACCTTGTAAGTATGAGTTTAATCTGTCAACAATACCTCTTTGAGGGTCTTTGTCTCCGTGAACAGCTACTACACAATGATCAAATACATTGAAAATGGCAAAATCTTCTGAGAATGTATTTTCAATAAAATGTATATTTTTATTATTTGATAATCTTTCTTCAAGGAACCAATCTATTATTCTAGCAAAGGACTCTGTCTGTAAAGACTCCTTTTTATTTGGCTCTACTCTTGAATGATTATCAGAAACAGATACATAGTTAACATTAGTATGCTCAGATAAAACTGTCAAAAACTCTGCTAATATTTCTGAAATTTCAATAGTTTGCTGAACTGTATCTATTCTGTTATTAATTCTCAATGGAAGATGAATTCTACCAGAGATCATATCTCCAAGGTTAATTACATAAAGATCATCTATTGAATGTTCTTGCAAATGAATTAGCACTGTATTAAGAAGTGTTGTAATTCTTTCAACAGCAATATCCACATTATAAGTATTATAGAATAAATCTACATCTAACCCATAATGCCAATCACCAATACATAAAATAGCTTTCTTTTCAGCATTCTTTACATTAATATTTTTAGGTACATCAAATATTTTATTCTTTGAAATATTTGATGCAGCTTCAATAGCAATTTCTTTAAATGTTTCTTCCCTTGCTACAAGACGAGTAAGAGCATTTATCTGTAAACGCTGATCATTGAGTTTAACTCTTTCTTTTTTATATTCAAATATCTTATCTTCTGCCTGCAACAGCTGTGAAGCTTGCTTATCAAGAATTTTATAAGATTCTTTTCTATATTTATCTGCAGAATAATTACAATTTAACTCATTATTTATTACATCAGCTATATCATTCCAAGTTAAATCATATAAATCTCTGTAAAGATATATTCTCTTTTTATATTCTAATTCTGTCTCTTCAGGTCTTTTTATTAAACTATCTGTTGACATCATCACCAGTTTCTATATCTCCTTCATCTAAATCAATAACATCTTCAATGTCTTGTGAAGTTTCTTTAGCTAAAGCTAATACTTTATTCACTGTTTCTATGATCTTTTTTCTTGAATCTCTATCGAATTCTTCTTGACCAATATTTATTTGTTGGTTTAATTGTATGGTTGGTACTTTTACATCATCTAAAGACCCGTCCATCTTTGTAAGAGAATCCTGAATAGTTTTATAATATTTTAGTAAATCTTCATTACTAAAATTGTCAGGTCTTTCAGAAACTCTTGTAGTTATTTGGTCAACAATTTTATCCTGAGCTTCACTTAATTTACTGTTTCTAATAAGATCTTTCTTTTTTAATGATATATTAAATAACTTTACTATATCATTTAAATCATCTAAATTTTCTTCTTCTAAAATATATTTCTCAATATCTTTTGGATCAGTGTTAAGTTTTATTTTATCAGGTACCATTAGAAAAGCTCCTTGTAAGTGGAAACTAGTTTATTTTCTAACCCCTGCTCAGATGCATTAATGATTGGGCTTTTCATACTAGCAATGGATTTTATAATTAATTTTTCAAGTTTAGTAGAAGGCACAAATCTATACTCTATAGAATCTTCTAGCATAATAAAACATATCTTACCAATGCCAATATTAACTTCTACTAAATCATCTTCTGATAATTTCGCTTCAACTAAATAATCACAAATGCACAATTCAGCTAACTCTGATAATTTAGTCATAATAGAAGCTCTTATAGAATATATATTAGATATATCATTTAATAATTTTTGCTTCATCTCATCTCCTTAATTACTTTTTCAGGATTAGCTACTGTAAGTGCATATACACTCGATTCTAAATTTTTAAAATAACTTGATAAAGAAGCATTAAGTCTTTTTTGAATAAAAAACTTAATTAAATATTCTTTATTCCTATGATGATATTTTAAATCATTTTTAAGTATAAGTAAATTTTTTTCAAACATTTTTAACTCAATGAATAATCTGATAAAATTGAACAAATTTTATTATAGTCTTTTTTAATTTGTCTTAATTGGAAAGAATCAAACCCTATTTTTTCTAGTGCATCTTTATATGAATAACCATCAAGATTTACATATTGATATAATAACAAAGAATTAATAATTGAATCCAATTCCTCTATAGTTGGAATTTTTATTGACATTCCTCCAAAATACTCACAAAGATTTAATAACGCATCTTTATCAAGTATATATGCAAGTTCACTTAAAGTAGAATATTCCTTTACATCTCTTATTTTATATAAAACAAACAATATAAGAGAAAATGTATCTGTCATCTTTAAATTATCTAATTCTTTTCTAAGTGTATTACTCATTCGTTATAATCTTCTCCACTTATTTCCAAAAAAAGCATATTAGTTATTACATCATCAGATAATGCAAAATTTTGGCTAGACAATTCTGATAAATCATCTTTTATTTGTTTATATACTTTATTTGCCAAAATTTTTATATAATCTCTAAACTCATCATCTAAATGATATAGTATTAATGCTTCTTCTCTATTTTTAGAGTATAATCTACCTAATAATCTATATTTAGAATCAACTGAAGAATATGTATTATGTAATTTATCCGTATCTTGTTTTGTAAATGTGAGACCATTTAGTACTGTTAACAAGCAACTTATATAAATATTTTTCATTAATAGTTTATCATTCTTATAAAAATTATTTGTGTATACCAAATGTTTAACTGTTGTTGATAAACTATTTAAATAAAGAGTAACATCTGTATCTTTTAATGATTTATATAAATCTTCATTATACGCATATGAAAAATTACTCTCCTCAGAGTGTTTTGATAATTGCTGTGAATAATTTTGCTGTTCAAATTCTACTTTTCTGCCATATATAACAGCTTTCATATAATTTAAAACACTCTTTATTCTAGTTAAATATGGCTCACCATTTTCATCTACTTCGTTTAATTTCGGGTTAAAAAATAACCTATACATTACTTCTGTAGCTAAAAATATGGCAAATTCTTCATAATAATAACTTTTATTAAAATATTTATGTTTATGAGCTAGCATAAACCCTATATGGTATATATACTCAAAGCACTTATTCAGCTCTTGCTCTGTTGGGTTCCCCTTTTCTACTATTGAATCTACGTAAATACATAAATCTGTATATTTTAGGTTTGGTTTTGTAAATAACATTAAACTATCCTACTAAGTTTATCATCTCCCTTTATGATAATTATCTCATCATCTGCGGGTATTTCTAATTCGTCTGTATGGTGAGAAATAATATACACTGCTTCTACATCATTTAAGTAGTTGTTAATTAGTTCAAATACCTTACTCACACCAACGCTATCTAAAGAATCGGTAATTTCATCAAGTACGAGAATATTAGAAGAAAAATTTAAAAATGTACAAAGCATATCTCTAATGGCAAATTGAACAATTATATCTAATTTTTGTTTTTCTCCACCACTTAATACACTATAATCTTTCCCATCATATGAAATATCTATATTATTATTAGCTAATTCAAATGTGAGTTTGTCTGTACCGAACACTTCACTTGAATATATTTTAGCTCTCTTTTCAATAAATGTTATTACATTATTTAATAAATATCCTCTAAAATCACGCTTTACAAGTGTTTGCATTTTAGAATTTATATTTATACGATCGTTAATTATAGCTAATTGTTCATTGTTATTATACACTTTATCAGATAGTTTTTCATTTAATATAGTCAATTCTTGTATTTTTGATTGTCTGTATTTTATATTTTCTTCTAAATTATCAATTTGATTAGTAACATTAATAAGCTTTTTATCAACATTCGATATATTACTATTAATTTGTGATAGTTTATCACTATTAGAAGAAATATCCTCTGAAATTGTGTCTATATCAAGTCGTAAATCCGATAATTTATTTTCAAATTTAGCCTTACACTCTTTAATGTTATTAGAATTTATAAGCTGTATATCAGCAATTTCTTGTTCAAGTTGTGATATAGTATCTGATTTTTCATTTAATTCTAAATGTAGACTTGTAGTATCTATTTTTGATACATTAGGTAACTTTTGTCCACAAGTAGGGCAAATATCTACAATATTTTCTAATTCATTAATTTTATTTTTTAATGATTTTAAATCGCTTTTTATATCAACTAGCTCTTTTTCTTTAAGAGTAGTATCTATTTGCTCTACATTATTTAAACTTGTATCATATTCTAATGATAAATCCTTTAATTCTGTCTGTTTTTCATTTAAAAGGTCATGTAAAGAAATATCAAATTCTTTATATTCATCTAATTTAAGATTTAAATCTTCAAGCTCTAATTCTAAATCATCTCTTAATTTAATTAGTGTATCTTTATTGTCAATAGAAGTTAATTCTGATTTAAATTTATTAACACTGTCATTATTAATTTTTATAGATGTTTCTAAAGATAAATTATCATCTTGCAAAGTTCGTTGTTGCGCTGATAATTCTGATTTTCTGCTAGATAGCTTTTCTTTTAAATCCATAATCATAAAATCAGAATTAGAAAGTTTTTCAAGAACTTCTTTTCTACCAGCTGGTGTATTATTAGTAAATCTTTGGGGTAATCCTTGACCAAGTATAATTACCGAATTTAATAATGAAGAAGAAAGTTGTGGTATATACTCAACTAGTAGTTTTTCTGTATCTCTAATTCCCTTACCTGACTTATTCTCTCCATTAATATATATGAATAAGTTACTCGGGTTTTTAGTTCGTGTTATTTCATAATTTACATTATCTATATCAAAAGAGACTGACACTTCAGTTTTACCATTGGTATAAATATTAGCCACATCTTTAGCGCCACTAACTGTTTCTCCAGTTAGACACCAAGATAAAGCAGAAAATAAACTACTCTTGCCACACCCATTTGATTTTGCATTATCATCTGGGTTATTATTGATACCACCAACTAGAATATTACCTTGCTTATTTAAGCATACTTCCGCCTTTTCATAAGACATAAAATTAGAAAGTGATAATTTTTTAAAATAAATATTAGCCATTTATAATATCTAATTCCTCTAGAACTAAGTCTGAACTACCAATCTCATTTAAAACAAATTTTCTAAACTCATTTATATGATCCATTGATAATGTCTCAGTTATAACATTATTATTTTTACTATACTCTACAATAACTCTTGATGCTAAAATGTTTTCATTTTCCGATATTAGTTGCTTTACATAACTTAGTTTATCTTCTGTTGTGGCTATAGTTATTACAGCATTTTTAACTTTATCAATATCAGAAATATCAGACAACTTGTAGAAATTTATTGCATAAGGATTGGAATAAACTTCACATTTTAAAGTATCTGTATCAAGTATCAGAATTACATGATCATATAAAAAAGCATTCTCTGAGAAATTTTGCCCAGTAAGATTACCTACATTTATTATTTTATCTGTAAGTTTAGAACCATTATGTAAATGACCATTAATAAATAAATCACAATTTGATTCTATATCATTAATTAAAAATCCATCTTTAGATATAAATTTACCGAGCTGTACCCCAGATATATCATTGTGAGAAAATATAATTCGTTTTGAAGACTGCTGTGCTGAAAAATACTCATTGATAGACGATTTTCTATCAATTTCAAGTATATATGGTAAATAGCATAATTCAACATTATCAACAACTTCAAATGATGGCTTATCTATTACTTTATTTATACCACCATTAAATATATGTGCTGAACTAAATATTAAATTATTTATTCCCATCTCATGATTACCAACTAAAAATTTATGTGGTCTATTATTCCATTTAATTTCAGAAAATGCAGTAATTTCTGAAGCATTTAAAGTTGGTTTATCAAAGAAATCTCCAAGATATACTACCTGCTCACAATTACCCGTTATAGTTTCTGCCCAGTTAATTGACTGTATGCAGTTTTCTAACCTTGTAGAATATTTAATACCCCTTGTTCTTAATATAGAAGAATATTCACTAAAATGTATATCTCCAACAATACCTATTTTCATATAATTACATCACACCCAGCTCTTTAAGGATACTAACAGTATCTGCTTTACTCATATTTGACTTAACATCAATATCAATATTATTGTCATTGATAAAATCAACAAGTTCTTTTTTAGTAAATTTTGTTTTAGTAAATTTAGGTAGTTCTGAATATTCAGATACTTCAACATCTGCATCTTCAGCTTCAACTTCCATAGTTGCATATTCATCATCAGCTTTTATGTGGGTTACCAAAAATTCAGTACCTGTTCCGTCCTTCATTTTAACTACAGTCTCAACATCTATACCTGATTTTACATTAAAAGTAACTGTAGCTCCAATATCAAAATTCCAAACTCCATCAAGTCTAAATGATGAACCCTCTTGTACATCAATAAATTCTTTACCTGTAAATATTTGTGCTGTTCTCATAATATCTCCTATAATGCTAGTATTTTAAACACAATATAATTCTGTATAATATCGGTATTTATTTTACCTAATTTTATTTGTAAATCAAGCGAGGTTAATAATTTATAAATATAAATTAATTCTTCTCTTGAATATTTATTACAATTATATTTTTGTATAGCCCAAAACTGTTTACCACTCATACCAAGTGTTTCTGCAGAAGCATTCCGAGCCAGTTGTATGTCTATTACCTGTTTAAAATTTTTAATTAACAATGCCATAAATGCAAAGGCATCTACTTTAATGTCTTTTTGATAAATTAATTTTAATTTATTTTTATCTCTCTGTAAAAGTGCATTAGTTATATCAAAAATTTCATATTCATCTTTAGACAATAATTGATTTGACAATATATCAAAATAATTATCATCAAATATTTTTAATTTATTTGATTCTATATCTAATTTATAAATATTATCATATTCATCATACAGTTTTTCAGCTTGCTCTATAGTTATAGAGCATTTAGATGATATATAATCTACTATTTGCCATTTCTCTAATTTTGGTAATTCTATTATTGATTTATCAAAATTATCCCTAATATCTTTGGATACGCTTTTACAATATATCCAACCTTTAAATGTTTTTGGTATATATTCAAGTTTGTCAGTTTTAAACACATCTAAACTAGAATTATCAATATCAAAAAACCCCATATTATCATATAAACCATCTACTAAATTTAACTCAATAAAATTATTGTTTATAAATATATGGGCATATTGATCAAATATAAATTCTGATGATAAATCTTTTCCAATAAATATAAATAGATTATCATCAAACAATAGTGTATTATTTTCTATTTCATTTTTAAATGTTGCTAATTCTATCATCTAATATTTGTTTCAATTCTAATAGATAATTATCAATTAAATATGTTTTATTTACATTTAATACATACAAATTATTACACAAGTTTTTAGTTAGTATCATTGCCTTATAATATTTACTATCATAACTATTAATATAATATTCATAAAGCAATTCTATAAAAATATTTATAAATAATTGTATATCAATGTCTGTTGATAATTTATTACGAATTGATAAAGCATTAGAAATATTTGCTTTATGCATATTATCAACAACATTTTTAGCTAAAGTTCTTATTTTTATTAATGTATCTTGTTCTACATTAATAATATTATAAGGTGTGTTTAATAAAGTTAATTCTTCTTTTGACCAAGATTTATTATATGCATTAGAAATATCACATAGTTCTTCTATAAAATAAGGTTGCATAGAAAATATTCTGCATCTATTTGCTATAGTTTCTAACAAAATATTAAAATTATAAATAATAATTGTTATCCAAGCATACTCAGGTGGTTCTTCTATAAATTTCAAAAGTGTGTTTTGAAATCTTTCCAACCTCTTATTTTCACTTAAAGCATCTAAATCTATCAAATACATTTTTGGTAATGACAGATTATACATTTCATTTAATATGTCTGAGTTTAATTCATAATCAATAATTGTCTTTTCTAATTTAAACTTATCACATATATAATTATATATAGTATGTCTGCCACTACCAAAATTACCTGATATAATTATAGATTTTGGTAATTTATCTATAGAGGTAATTTTATCTATATTTTCTATTATGTTTGTTTGTCCAATTATATTCATATAAATCTACACATTTGAGCAAATACAATTTCAATAGTAACTTTCTCATTATTATCTACTTTAATCATATTTTTAAGCTCTAACAACTTATCTACAAAATATAAATAATACTTATCTGGATTATTAAACCCTATAGCTTGTTTAACATTTTCTTCTAAATGTGCTGGTAATTTTGTAACTTGAATATCACCTGATAAAATATATTTTAGTATATCAAGACAAAACTCTGTAAACAGATCTACAAATTTTTTGAGATTAGCACCAGAATTATATAATTTTTCTATGATGAGTTGCACTTGATTTATGTTACCATCTATGATACTATTAATCAAATTAAAATAACTATCATATGATAAATTACCCAATGCTATAAGTGTTTTTTCCATTGACATATTTTTATCATAGGAAATACAGGTTTCAAGCATACTTATAGCTTTTCGTACCTCACCATTGCATATTCTACTAATATAATTTATAGACTCTCTCCAATTATTTATATTAATACCATTTGCACATTCAGCTTTACAAATATAATCTAATTTTGCTTCAATTAGCTGAGAAGGTACTCTGGTAAAATTAAATCTCATACAACGATTTTGTATCGTTTCTGGGATCTTATGCGGATCAGTTGTACAAAAAATAAATATAGTATATTTTGGAGGCTCTTCTATTGTTTTAAGAAATGCATTCCATGCCTGTGTCGACAGCATATGAGCTTCGTCTATAATATAAACTTTATAATTACTGTGTATAGATCTTTCAGATGCTGAAGCTACAATTTGCTTTACATTATCTACACCATTGTTAGATGCTGCGTCTATTTCTATTGGTAAGCCTAAATGCTCGTTTAATTCATTTGCAAATATTCTAGCCAGTGTAGTTTTACCTGTACCACTAACACCTGAAAATATCATACAATTAAAAATGCTATTAGTTTCTAATTGTTGTTTTAGTATTCTAACTACAGACTCTTGCCCTATGACTTCTTCAAACTTATTTGGTCTATATTTTGTATATAAAGATTCCATATAACTACTAACTACCTATTGAATTTTAAAACTTTTATTTGGAAGCCACCCTTCCCAAGCTATTCTTGTACATTTACCTACAGCTTTAACTTTTGTCATTTTTCCCATAAGCTGTAATATTTCTATATCAAGTATTTCTTCGGGTGGCACTGTACCATGATTCCAATTTTCTGATAAAGAAAAATTTTCAGGTTGATTTATTATATAATTTTCAATTTTTATAGTAAATTTATCACCAACATTTATACTACTTTTAGGTATATTATCAACACAACCAACAGTAAAGTGTGTAGTTTCTCTCCAATTAGTAGGTAATAAATGTTGTACTTTTTCTAATTCTCTTAATGTAAATTTATTAATCTGTTTCATCAGTAAAAGTAGCAATCATATCTGCTACGTGAAGTAAATTAGCTAATGGGTATCTATGGAATATACTACTTATATTAATACCAGTAGAATCATAACCTTTACCAGCATGGTGGTTAAGAATAGCAGCAGACTCAGCTACTTTAAGTGGTATAAATTGTCTCACCATAAATTCAGCAGTCTCTTCATGATTACCATAAATAAACCTTTTATTATCTGGTATAACATTCCAAGTTTCTTCACTTACCCAATCATACCTTCCAAGTTCGTCCCATTTACTACCTGATTCTGAATATACCTTTTTATTTCTTACACCTTTTTCATAATAGTTAATTTTTGACATATCATGTAAGAGTCCACAAATAATTATACTCTCTTCAGGTATTACATCTTCAAGATGCTTATTTTCAACTAGCCTTTTAAGATTATAATATACATTAAGTGAATGGTCTGCTAAACCCCCTATAAAACAATTATGAAATTTTGTACTTGCTGGTGCTGTAAAATAATCTGCATCTTTAAGCTTTTTTATTAAGCCTTCAATATCAGCACCAGGTCTATCTATTTTTCTTAGCAAAGAACATATCTTATTTTCCAAAGAATTTAATTCTACAGCAGATAAATCAAGTTTCAACATAATAACTAACCTCCTTTTTATTTAATTATATAATAATTAATACACAAAGTAAACACTATTCGTTATAATATTTCTCTAAACTTTCAATAAGAAATCCCATTAGTTTATCATCTATAACATAATAGTCTTTTTTATCTTCATAATTAAAATTAAAGGCTATACAATTATTTTCAAACCTATGTACAAAAGCTTCTTGTTTATTTTTTTCTATCCAATCTTTCTTTATAGAAAAAGATTTAGCAGGTTTCATACAAGTTTTACATTCAATGCACAAAGAGGCGTCTTCTACATAGACATCTCCGCCTGAAAAAGCAGAAGCACCTGAGTTAGAAGACACCTTACCATTAAATTTTTTAGCTATTCTATTCTCCTGTACACCAGAAGCAAATCTTGTAGCATCTTTATTTTTAGTCAAAATACTCCCCTTCATCGTCTATTAATGAATAAAGTAATTCAGCTTCATCTGGGTCAAGCCATACTGGCAAAGCATTACCAAAATTATTATATTCATCATAGTTATAATCTATTCTAATAATGCCCTCAATTTCTTCCTTAACAACACAGATATAACCAGCCTTAAATAGAATTTTCAACACAGTACCAACTGTATTATATAGATCTTCTCCAAAATTTTCTTCTGTAAGTACAATAGTTTCAAACTTTTTATTCATTAGTATTCCTCTTCTTCAGCTCGTGCTCTAGCTACACTATCACCAAATACTTTATCAACTTCACTATTAAGCATCTGCTCAAATGCATAGTTATAAGGAGATTCTTTTTCTCTTATTCTATCATATACAGCATCATATAATGCTTTCCATTCATCTAAATGTTCATTAAAATAAGTAGTTACATTTGCCTTACCTCTTATTTTAATTTCTTTACCTTCAGAATCGAGTTTAATTTCTCCAGTTTCAGGATCTATAATTTTATATGATCCTTGAGTACTATTGTCTATTAAACCAAAATGTAAAGCGGCTTCAATAGTATCAGATAAAATATCAACACCTCTTGTATAATTTAATCTATATGAGCCACCTTTTCTATCCCATTTATTAGTCTTAGTTTTTAATACAGCTACATTTACAATGTGGCCAGCAGGTGATTCTGCTGTAGTTGAAAGTTTATTTCCATCAGCATCAAAAAACTCACCTCGTTTAAACATTAACCTAGAAGAGCAAGCGTGTTTCCAAGCTCTACCACCAGGAGTAGTAATTGGATTTCCATAACCTGACATATTCTCACGCACCTGATTTATTGCAATAAGTGTAGCGTGATATTTTCTAAGCAACCCTAATGCCGTATTAGCAAACCTTGTTAGAGATTTAGCAATACCACCCATTTGATATTTTTCCATTGACTCATCAGCAATTTGTGCTGGTACAAGTGTAGCAATACTATCAAATATGAGTAATCCAACTTCACCTGTTCTCAAAAGATTTAACGCCATATCAAATATTTCTTCTGCATTTTGACCTTCCGGCCTAATAACAATAGTTCTTACAGGTGCTTCTTCTGATAAATCATACCCAAATACTGCTGCCCAAGTTGGATCTAATGTACCTTCATTATCAAGAAAAATAATACATCTCGGATCTTCTGGATTACGCTTTAATTCTTCTTTTATGTAAGAAGCAGCAATCATAAATGCTGTAGTAGTTTTACCTGAACCTTCAGCACCACTTAATTCAATTATTCTGCCTTCAGGTATTCCGCCATACAGACAATAATCAAGCATTGGAGATCCAAGAGAAAGAATGCCATCTACCTCTAAGCTATCTGCACCAAATTTTGCAACATTATCTCCATACCTCTTTGATATATCTTTTAATACACCATTTAAAGTTAATTCAGCCATCAATCTTCTCTTTCATATTTGAAACTAAAAAATCATATAATTTTTCTGCACTATCTATAATTAATTCTACTTCTCTATCGTTTTCTGTATAATATAGCCTTGAAATGTCCCAATCTCTGCCAAAATCAGTTTCCCAACACCACCAATCAATCCAAGAAGCTTCATCATCAAATACATACTGTAGTAGTTTTACTAAATAATAATCACTTTGATGCCACCCACAATCAATAGTATCTATATTATATTTTTGATATAGCTCACTTAATACATCGCTTTCCTTACACAGTGCATTTAGAATTTCAACAAATTCTTCTTTAGAAAACATTTTCTTCATTTAATATTTTCCTCCCAGTTTGCATTGAAACAAGTTGAGACTCCTGCATTCTATGGCTAAGAATTTTAGACAATGTACTCACCATTGTTTCTGCAGCCGATACTTTAGCTTTAATAATCTTATATGCTCTATTATAAAGATCATTTACTGTTTTATCATATATAGAAGCATTTTCAGAAATTGCTTGACTTTCTGCAACAGTAGGCTTTTTAGCTCCAACCTTACCATCTGTAGAGTGTTGATGTTCAAGATATTTGGTATTATAAGTTTCCTGTGCTTTTGATTTACTAATGGAATCAAATATACCAAGTCTTTCACTTTTTTCACACATAAAATATAAGCAATTTGAAAGCTCCATAAAATATTTTTCAATAGTGTTAATAGCTGGGTATTCATCATTAATAACATTATTATAAATATTTTCCATAATTTTATCTAAATCGGAACTATATTCTGAAACAATGTCATTAATAATATTTTCTATATAGCTAACATCAACACCAATGGTATCAAGAGAACTGTTAATTTTATCAATATCCATATCTAATCTCCTTCATTTAAATTTTGTAATACAGAATAATCAGAATCCATAAAAACTCGTAATTTTGTTGATGGTATTTCAATTATATTATAACCTTCATCAAAAGCTTTTATACCTACTGATTTTTTACCCTCAGCCTTTAATTGCTTAATAGTAGTTGCTGGTATGTAAAATACTCTAAATTTTTCATATAAATATAATAACACACCCGCCCTTATTCCGTAAATATTAGATTTTTCTAGCAATTTGGGATATTGAGAAATCTTATCAAAAGGAATACTAGCACCTTTATGAACTTTACATTCTATATAGAACATATTAGGATATGAATAGCATATAAAGTCTGATACATTACTTATATTAACATACCCACTAGTTACATCATAAAGTCTTAATATATCTCCTTCAGGAAAAGACTTTTTCCAACCCTCTTTAAAATGCTCTTCAAATGCTTTTCCATTAACTGCCATTAATTAGTTCCTGTACTACCAAAACCACCTCTGCTTTTTTCATTCAAATGTTCTACTTCTTCAAAAGAAATTTCAGGTTGTTTTTCCATAATTCTAAATTGACAAATTCTATCATTCTTTTTAATAAATGTATGTTCTACAGCATAAGCAGAAAATTTCCATTCATCTTCTTCTCCAGAATAAGAATTATCTATTATACCCATATGGTTAGCTTGAATAACACTATATTTTTTAAATGTACTACTTCGTGGCACAATATGAGCTTCATAACCTTCGGGCAGAATCATTCCAACACCAAGTGGTATAAGTGTATGTTCACCTGCTTCAAGTTCAATATCTTTTGCAGCTCTCAAATCTATCCAATCACCTTTTGATATTTTCTCAATAGGCTCTATATCTGTAAAATATTTTATCTTAATTGTTTTCATTTGAATTAGCTAGTATTTCTCCTAAAGTATCATATTCACCTATTACTTCACCACAATCATACAAATTACCAAGAATATCCTCTTTATATAGAATATTGTCTATAATATGAAAACATTCTGTATGAGGGTTATCAGTTATATTTGTATTAATTACACCTTTATGCGTTAGTATGTACTTCTTCATTTATATTCATCTCCTTATCAACAATTCTTATCTTAAGGTTAGTGCTACTGAAATCATGTTGTCTTGGAAGATAAATAACTTCTTTACCAAGAGTAGACAGCAGGTCTTTATTTTCCCAATCTTTACCCTTATGATCATCTCCCAAGAAGTACACATCATAATTAAAACTCTTTAGCATTGTAGCAGCATCATATTTATCATAATATGGAATTACTTCATCTACCCATTTTACTGCCCTTAACTGCATATATCTTTCATATATTGTCTGTACAGGATCTTTATAATTTGGACAACAATGCAGTGCTACAATAAGATAATCACAATACTTTTTTGCTTCTTCTATAGCTATTAAATGCCCTGGGTGAAGAATATCTGCTACCATAGGGTATATACCAATTTTCATATTATAACCTCTCAGTTTCTAAATCTATCACTAATAATTTTTGGTACACAAGTTTTCCAATTAATTGTGTGATGTAGTCGTGGGTGGCTCTCTCCCACCATAGCAATTTTTACACTATGTGGACAAGCCAATATAGAATAAAATGATTTTACATATGTACCATAAGCTTTATAAGCCTCTGTATTACCACCTTTTCTTGATTGAGTAAGTACCTGACCTAAATTAACTATAGGTGTCTGTAAAAATATTTCTCCCCTTTGACCAAGAACTGTGTATGCATTTACATCGTCGTTAAACCTACCTAAGAAATAAAAATCATCTTCAGGCTTACCAACCTTAAAATAAAATGTATTCATAGCTTTACGCTTAGCCTGGGTTTTCCAAACATGACCATTTACACCACCAGCCATTTCGCCATTTTGTGCAAATGCAATAGTTCTTACACCAGTAGAATCAAGAAAATCAAGCATAGCTTCACAAACAGCATCAAAGTCTTCTATATTCATAGATCTTAGTACTTGACCTTCAGGTACTCTATATCTAAAATCAAGATAATCGTCTTCGAATTCTGCAAAATAGTCAAGCTTAAGTTCTCTTGCTATATCAAAACATACATTTCTAGCATATACAACTACATTTCTGCCATCAAAATTATCATAAACATCAAACTTTTTAGCAACAGCTGCTTTATCAAATACAATAACTCTATCTTCGCCAAAAAGTTTTCTATACCCATCTACAGTATCATCTTCATTATCAATAATGAAATAATATTTACCAGTATACCCAACTTTTTGTAGAGTTTTTACAGTAAAAACCTCATCAGGTCTACCATGAGATAAAATGAATATTGCAAAATTATCCCTTACCATTTTTAGTCTCCGAATCTTTAGCTATGGCCTCTTGTACAGAAGTCTGCTTTCTAGCTATATCCATAATTCTATTCTGCAAAGTTACATAACCATTAGCAATAGCATCATTTAAATCTATGATAACTAATGCTGATTTTTCCATTAACGCTTGCATTTCTTTACCCTGATGAGCATAATAATCAGCTATCTTGCCATAATTAAATACCATATGACGAGTAGCAGCTTTAATTAAAAAGTCTTTCTGATCATCACTAATTGAAGCTGTTTTAATCTCATTTACAAGTTCATCATACTTGTGTGTTGAAATTAATTCGTGTACACTTGGACATTCAGCTTTAGGTAGATACTGTGGTATAGAAACTTTGCCCGTATATCTTGCATCTTCTTCTGTTGTTTCAATATCAAATAACCCAAATTTATCCATAATTTACTCCATTATTATACAATCTCAGGAACAATATTGTAAATATTATCTTTAACACAAACAATAGCCTGATTATCTCCAAAATTAAATGTAATAAATTCTCCAGTTGAAGAATCAAGAATAGATTTTATATCTGTAAAATCAAGCACTGCTTTATATTCATCACTTATAATAGACTCATTAGCATAAACAATTTCTTCTTTATTTACACTATTCATATCACTAATTATAACTTTATTCTTCTCAAAAGTAAATACACCATAAGTTCTATCTATAGCTGAACTTTTATCTGAGAAAATAAACAGTCTATTAATTGCCTGAAGCATTTCTACTCTATTAATAGTTACAGAATATTTATAATCTTTATATGCTCTATCTCTAATTACCTTAACTGGCACCTTTTTAATAGAAGCTTCATTTGTAGGCAATACTGCAGTTAATTCAATATCAGCAGTTTTAAACTTTGCTTTTGTCTGGATAAGTTCTTCTGACAGTTTATCCTGACCAATAGAAAACTCTACAATATCAGATTTAAATAGCTTAAACAGTTTAACCAATTTAGAATTAAGTAATAGCTTAACATCTTCATCAAGCTCAAACTTATTTACACACGCACCAGAAGTAAATGTAATAGCACCTTCATTATCTACATAGTATAAACTCTGTACAGGATTATTAATAACCTTACCTATAAGCTGCTTACTATTATAGGTAAAAATACTATCTAGAATATCACCACTTATACTAAATGAATTAGTAACATTATCTATAGTTATTTCTGGAAGTTTAAGCAACTCTGTGCCATCATATACAAGCGGAAGCTTATATTTACCATTACCTGTAATTAACAAACAATTATCTGATATATCCATAGTAACTAATTCAGTAGTTATCTTTGAAATTAGTTTAAGGAAAAGCTCAGCATTTACTGTTGCGTGAAAATCTTCAGCTATATTTGTTGACAGTTTAATCTTAATGAAATACTCTCTATTGGTAACCTGTAAATACAAATTATTATTATTCAGTACAAGCTCCAATGTTTCTGTTATCTCTGACAACCCATTAGAATCTACAGCAAAGAGAATTTTAGAACAAATATTATTTAACTCTTCTGTTTTTAGTGTTATTGACATATATTACCTCATTAATCCATTAGTTTTACATCATTAATTTGTAAACAAAATTTCATATCTAAATACTCTGCAGCTTTCTTACACAGCTGCATTCTACTATAAAATGTATCATAGTAATCAAGTACAGAACTATAGTTTGTATTAAGTTTTAACTTAAGTGTTATTACTCTACTATCTTTATCAGCTGTTAATATAGAAGAATCTACAGAATAATGTACTTTATCATAAATATCAAAAGTATTTAGATCTTGTTTTCTAACTCTGCTTCTTCTTACATCAGATTTGTCTGCAATTATAAGAGCAGCTGCAATAGGGCTAACTGGAAATCCTGTAGTTACATCATGATTACCAATAGCAGATATTATTTTTAAAATATCTTCTAATTCATAACCATTCTTTAAAAGAATATCATATGCTAATATTGCGCTTGAATGAGCATGATCATGCCTATTCACAACATTACCAATATCGTGCATATACCCAGCAATTTCAGTTAACTCTATTGTATGCTCGCTATAACCTAATTCTGATAATATATTGCAAGCCATTTTAGCTACACGAGAAACATGGGCTAAATTATGCTCTGCAAATTCCATGGCTGCAAGACAAGAATCTGAAGCACCAATATATGGAATTAAATTTAATTTTTCTACTATATTATGTTCCATTTATTATATTATACTATATTTTGTATTATTTGTAAATAATATTTGATATAAAGTCATCAGTTACTTCTGAATGATTATCTTTCAATAACTCATAAGCTTTTTCTTTATCATATTTTGATAAATAAGTATTATATTCTTTTTCTAATTCTGAGCTATATACATCTGCATACCACGATTTAAAATAATCAGCATCACATTTCATAGGTACATTGACTTCAGGCTTTGCAGAATTAATCATAATATTAGACAATAATTCTTTACATCTTTCTTTATTTTCTTCTGGACATTCACCTATCAATTCATCGTGTACAGCTATTAATAATCTAAAACCTAAATCCTTAAGTTCTTTATTATTATAAACATCTATCATAGCGCGCTTAGACATAGAAGCAGCACCGCCCTGAATCCTTGCATTTACACACTGTCTTTCAGCTTGTGATACAAAACCTGTATTGTTATATATTGTTAAATTATCTTTTTCTGCTTTTGATTTTATAATATTAAAATCGTTAGCATTTTTACATTTATCTAATTCTAATAAATATTTTTCAATTAATGTATTATTAATAGTATAATTTACACCAGAACTACCTATTAATGGGTTAAATGTTGAAAATTTATTTTTAGATTTAACTTCATATCTCGGCCTTTGTATATCAGGTAATCTTCTTCTTCTACCCCAAATATCTTCTACATAGCCATTTTCCTTTGCGAAAGCCTGTGTTTCATTTATCCATTTACTAACTTTTGGAAATTGGTTAAAGAAACTAGATCTTATATCACTTGCCTCTTTTGTAGAACAGTTCAAAGACTCTGCGATAGCAGGTACTGACATACCGTACATAATTCCTAACAAAAGTACCTTGCAAGCAGATCTTCTTTTCTTTCCATCTGGGTTAATACTGCCATCAGGTCTAAATTCTAGATTATCTTCATACTTATTATGATAAACTCTTGATGCGATTGTAGCATATAAATCTTTTCCATCTTTATATGCATTTATCATATTTTCATCATCTGAATAATGTGCTAATAATCTAGGTTCTTGCTGGCTAAAGTCGCCACCACACATAACATAACCAGGACTTGCTGTAAATAGCATTCGTATAGAATTTTCATGCGAAGGTATATTTTGAAGATTTGGATCACTTGAACTAAACCTACCTGTAGCTGCTCCATACTGGTTAAAACTCGTGTGTAATCTACCATCTCTCTCAGATATACATTCTGGTAATTTTTCAATATAGGTATTAACAAGTTTCATTAATCCTCTATATTCCAGAATTAATTTACACAGAGGTAAATCTATTTTTAGTAATATATCTTCACCTGTACCTCTCGGTTTTTTCTTATCAACTACTGGAACTTTTAACACATCATACAGTAGTATTGCAAGTTGTGTTGGCGAAGCCAAATTTACAGGATTTTCTAATTGTTCAGATTTAGATTTACCTAACCCATTTCCTGTAGATTTTATTGGGTGATGGTTAGCTTCTTCTGTTAATCTCCATTTTGCAATTACATCATCATATTTAGATAATTCTTTATCTACTCTTGATTGCAAATTAGCTAATTTATCATCATACTTTTTTCTTAATCTGTCAGAATATTCTAAATCAATACAAACACCTGTTAATTCCATTTCAGCTACTACAGGTATTACAGGAAACTCTACATTAAATAATAAATCAAGTAATCTACTATTTTCAGGTTTATTTAACTGTTTATATTGATATTCATATAGTTTATATGTTTTAAATGAGTCGGTAGCTGCATATAAAGCGAATAGCTCAGGTGCAACTATTGCATAATCTAACCCTTCAAATAAATGCTCAATAGAATATTTTTCTTCATTAGGATCAATTTTCATTACATATTGATCTTTTAACCTTGCAGATAATTCATTTTCATCAAGCACCTTTGCAGCTATCTGAGAATCCCAATAAATTGGGAAATCACAATCACAAGTACATTTAATTACTTCATAATCAAATTTACCATTATGAGTTAATATTTTTATATTTTTAAGTTTTTCTATGCCTTCTTTTATTTGTTTCTCATCTAATTGCCAACTTAATCTCTCGCCTGTTTCTCTATTTATATGATGAACAGGTACATACGCTGCTGGCAATCCAGGTGCATATAAACATAATCCCATTAACATACAAGTTAAAGGGTCTAAGCTATTATTAGTTTCAGTATCAAGAGCTACAATACCTATATCAACACACTTATTGATATAATCATCATATTCTTCTTTAGATTTTATTACAATAGTTGAATCTGCATATTTACCTAAAATTTTATTTACTGATTCTTTTATTGTAACTAATCTTTCATCAACAGAAAAACTTTCTTTCTTTTTATGATGTGATTTTTTAGGATTATTTACTTTATCAAGAAGTTTATTTGCTTTATTTTGAGTTGTCTCTAGAACAAACTCCTCCCCCCACAAATTCATCTAATATCTCCCAAAATGTTCTACCATTAACTGGCTCTGAAATACTATTAATATATTCGGCATATGCTTTGGATTCTTCTTCAGTTAAATCAACCATATCACCGAACAATTCTTTTGCTTCATTATACAATTTCATACTCATTTTGTAAATCTTAAAAATAAGCCAGGAGTTATTAGCCCCTGGCTTTAACTATGATTAGTAATATCTAGTTGGCCTTTGCAAGCTTCCCTGATCCATTGGGGCTGGACCACCATATGGCTGTTCGTACCCATTAGGTATTGGCGTTGGTGCCATATTAGGGTTAGTTTCTGCTGTAGTAACTGTCTGATACTGATTTGGGTTACCAGCAGAAGTAGGTGGTGCCCAATTAGTATTAGGTACTGCAGAAGATTCCTTTACTCTCTCTGGAAAACTACCTGTTCTCATATAAGTAATCATCTCATCAGCTGTCTTATCAAGTACCATTCTACCAAGTACTGAAAAACCATTAAATGCTGATATATCTACTCTATAAGCTTCTGTAGTATAAACCTGTGGATTAAGGTTTGGAATAATATCATATGTTGTATCAAGACCTGAACCATGTCTGATAATCTTGCACATAATATTTGTAAGTGGACCATAGTTATCAATATAACTCTTAAGCTTCGGTACAAATACTCCTGCAGGTCTATCCCACACTACAGCAATAGGTTCCCTTGTATTTGGGTCATACTGTAGCATCTTAATAAATACTCTCTGCTTTACCTTTTCACCAGAATTACAGAATGGGCACTTATCAAGTGGGTCATGTGGTGTTCTGATACAATTAACATTTCTGTTAGGGAATGAACTGTTACCCACAGTAACAGGGTGGACAGTAAGAATTTCAAGGTCAGATACCTGATCACAAAGAATTCTTACAATAGCTTCATCTCCGTCAGATTTGAGTGAGAAAAAACCAACATCAAATTCTGCATCATTTCTTGAAGTAACTTCATCATAACTAATCTGTGCCATATTAATCTCCTTTTACAAAACTTTCTTTATCTTTAGCACTTAATTATATTATATATTAATACTCAATAAATGTAAACTATCTCACATCAGTTTTTGGGTCTATTGAGCATAAATATCCTTCTTTTCCAGACTTATTTTTCTGTTTTTCCCAGTAACTACGCTCACATGGAAAATATGTTATATCTATAGGTTCATCATTTTCTATTTTATAAACTACAAATTCTTTAGTTGATTTTTTATATTTAGCATATCTACCATCACGCCTAACATAACCTAAAATATCTCCACCCACAGGTGTTTTTGCGAGCTTATCAGCAGCCTCTTCATACACCCTAGAATTTGGAAACTGACTAAATGTAAATGTCATTTTATCCGGATACTGTACATCATTAGATCTACCATCTTTTGTCACATGGCTTCTAAAATGACTTCACTTCTCACGCTCGTTATCAAATCTTTCTTCAATTTTATTTATTTTCATTATTCTTCTTTCTGTATTTCTATACTATGTACACTATCCAATTTATACAGATCTGCAATTAAATCAAGTATTTTAGAAAAAACATTATCCACACATTCTTCTTCTGGAAATAATATTAATTCTGATTTTTCAACACCTTCTGTGTAATCTAAGAAAATACTCGGAGAAGTGTCCATAAAAGATACCCAATCGCAAGACCAAGACATCCTATAATGTTCCAATTCCTCAAATAATATGAGTTCATCAAAACACTTTTGATTCGCTTTACAAGCTTCATCATAAGAAATATTCTCCTCTTCATTACAATATAGGTAATTAAAAACTAAACCATGTTTAGCATAAATACTATGAAGTTCATTTACAATATTAGATTCTTTATCATAGTGTCTAAACTTGACTTCTACTGTTAAATATGCACTCATGATATAAGCTCCTTGTTATTTACAACATAATTACATAGTTATTATATCAAAGTATTTATATCTTGTAAATATTTAGATTTATCTACTACACTTAAATTTGTAATTTCATCTAATGATAAATCATTAATATCTTTACCATCTGGAATTAACATAATATCCACTATCACACTACTTGGCATATTATCTATAAATCTAAGTATACCATGCCTACCAGCTAAATCTCCGTCTAGAGCTAAATGAAATATTCTAATACCAGAGTTTCTCAAAATTTCATACTGTTTTTTAGTGCCTGTACCTAATAAAGCTACTGCAGGAAAACCTAAGCTCCAACAATATAATGCGTCTATTTGACTTTCACAAACTATAACTTCTGTAATATGCTCTTGTTTTATAAAGTTTAATAAATATACAGGTTTACCTATATTTTCAGGTATATGAAAATATTTATTTTTCACATTTCGTTCTGTTATACCTAATAAATTACTATTTTCGTCCCAAACCGGAAATGTTATAGTATCTAAATTTGGATCCCAACCAACTTTAAATTTTTTAATTATGTTCTCAGTTAGTCCTCGTTGAAACATATATGGGTGGAAATATGCATATTCATTAAGAATATCTTCATTTAAATATGTTTTCTTTTCTTTAGTTAATGTTATTTCAGGTAACGATATTACAGAATCAGTTAATGTTTTTGAAAAATTATCTATTAACCATTCTTTAGCTTCTTCAATACCACAACCAAGGCAATATGCTACTAACTCATATAATTGTCCTTGATAACCACAAGTAAAACATCTAAAAAATCCAAATGGTACATTATCATTATCATTTAATGCATATACAAAACACGAAGGATGTCTTTCCATGCCATCTTTATGAAATGGACAAGATATAGCTATATTATCTCCATGATTTACTATACGCCCCAAATATCTATTATTTGTTTCTAGTCTTATTTTATCTAATATAGTATATAAATCACTATCTATTACATGATTATTTATTATGAGGTTCATAATCTATATACCCATCTTCATTAAATCCACCCGTTCTTTCATAAAAACTTAAAATGTTCCAAATATACAATAGTGAATCAACATCAGTATCATTTCTTATACTTTCTATAAAGTGAAATCTAATAAAATCTCTTAATGAACTTGCTTCATTATCAAAAATTTCAGTCATTAGAATATATCTTCTCCTTCTTCATTAAACTCAGCTCTTAATTCTTGTGTACCTTCTCCATCTAATGCGTTTGCTTCCTCAGGTACATATGTAAACATACCTTTGTTTAAATCAATAAGATATGTTATATCTTTCATATTAGCAGAATCTCTTGACTTTATAAGATGTAAGGTCATTAAGCCATTTTTCTGCTCAAAGAATATTACAATAGTACTATCCTGCCCAATTCTATCTGCTTGTGCAATATGCTCAAGTCCGACACCATTTTCTGTTGAAGACCTATTTTGCTGAGAAACAGATATAATTGGAATTTTCTTTGATACCTGAAGATTCTTTAAATCCTTAGAAATATTAGAAGCTTTTTCTACAGGTGATTTCGCGTGTCTATCATCTTCAAGCAAAGAATGTTGGTCTATAAATAATATATCTAAATTTTCTTTTTCAATAAATGCTCTTAGTGCTGATACTCCAGCCGGACCATCTATCATATTTGGAGTAAGAACTTTTAAAAACCCTTTATATTTATTAGGTAAATTGTCTAAATATCTTTTATATTCATTCTGGATAGTTCTATCACCCTTAGTTAATGCTGTATTAGAAATATTAGCTATGAGTGTATCAATTCTATAGCCAACTTTTCTCTCACTCATCTCTCCAGAATAAATACCAACATTCAAACCTTGCTCTACTGCAGCAACTGCACATTTAAATAATACCCAAGATTTTCCCTGATTTGATCTTGCTACAATAGTTGCTAATTCTTCTTGTCTATCCCAACCACCTATAATTTCATCTAATTCTTTAAATCCTGTTTTAACATAATACTTATCAAAGTTCTCACATCTTTCAATATAAGCATCATATCGTTCAGTATTTCTTAATATATCTACAGCTTCAATATGCTTAGCTTTTACTACTGCTTCACTTGAAGAAGTATATAATTGCATAGCTGCATCTATATCACCCTTAGTTAAAAGCTCACGAATACCATTAAATATTTCAGCTAATTTTCTAGTATTACGATCATCATATAGTTTATCTATTAAATAATCTGAAGACTCATTAACTTCAACTATATCGAAGTTAGGAAACTTATCAAGAAAAGTTAATTTATCAGGTATACTACCATACTCATTTAAATGATTACATATAAACTCATATTCTTCTTTATAATCAGAAAAGAATTCATCTGTAATATTATTCATAAGAAGCATAGAGCTGTCTTTAGTATCTAACAAATGATTTAAAACTTGAAGTTGTATCATTTCAGCCTTATACCTCTCTTATCCATTCCTAAAAATTCTATATTTGTTGCTGTATTTATGATTCTACTAGCCAATCTATCCCCAACAAAAGTACTAAGTTCATTAGGTACTATATTACTTGTAAATATATTAGATTTATTATCTAATAATCTTGAGTCTATTAAACTTAATAGATGTTCGTGTTCAAACTCAGTTGCTACTTTAGTGCCAATATCGTCCCAAACAACAATATCAGCACTATTTACAAATGTATTTATATGATCTATATAATCACTCTGAGTTGATATACTTGCTTTTAACGCTAATAAAAATTTTGGAACATTTATAAATAATACTCTACAGGTTAGTTGAGATTCTGCCCATATTTTATTAATATAAGATTGAATTAATTTTATTGCCCAACTTGTTTTACCATTACCTGGAATTTTAGAGTATATATACAAATTATTTCCATTTTTAGTAAATGATACAATATTATCTTTTATTGTATTTAACTCTGTAAATGCCTGTAAATCAACTTTATTTACATCAAGAAGAAGAGCTTTTCTTGTTTTTTGAGCTTCAGATAATAATGCTTGATCCAATAAATAATTAATTTTATATTGTCTCATACATATCTTTATCTCACTATTCATATATGGACAAGTATCTTCTTCTGAATTATATAATTTACAAGTATCTTTTGTAAAACAATCTACCATTAGTAACTTGTACTCCAATCTACATCTACAGCTTTCATATCTATTACATTATAATTTGGGTGTCTTTCTTTGTAAACTTTTACTGCCCACTTCATATCTTTCCAGCCACTAGCTGCAGCTATATTTATGATATCTAATGCTACATCTAAATTATGATTTGAAGCAGCATCAACCTCTTTTTGAGCATTAAATAAAGTTTGTTTATTTACAAAATTAATTTTTGAATATACAGAATCAAGCCAATTAGCATAAGCTTGCTGTAGTTCCATCGGCAATTTAGTATCAATATTCTTTTTCACATTTTCAAGAATATAATCACCCTTATTCTTTGAATTAGCTGCTTTTCTGAAATTCGACAAATCTCTTCTTATCTCTTCATTTTCTTCTAACACCAGTGATGTCAAAATTTCAAGATTAATTTTTAAATGATCATTACTTAATTCTAGTATACCGAGTTTGTTTAATTCACATTCTATTTTTTCTTGTTTTGATTTAGTTAATGTAGTTCTTGCTTTTATATAATCTCTATCAACCATAAAAAAGCCATGATCTATAATCTTATTTTTTCTAAATGCTTTTTCATTTATGTCTATTAAAGCACTAAGATATATTGCTGATTCCAATCCAAGTAGTTGAGCTAATTTAATATTAAACGATTGATAATTAGATTGACTTAAAAGTTCTACAAGCATTAAACTTTCCCCTATATATCTAATATTTGTTTTATTGTATCATCATTTCTTAAAGTTATAAATGAAGTATTAATCTTTTTATCAAATAATGCTTGATTATCACTATCAAATGTAACCAAACTATTTTTAACCTCATCAAAAACTAAATTGTATTTATATGAAAAATATTTACAGAAATCATCATTAATATTTCTTAAATACTTTCTTAATTTTCTTAAATCAAGATTATTATGTTCATCATATACATTATTATATAGTATACCATCAAGTATAAATGCTGTTAAATAACATTTATTAATAAAATAATAATGTATCTTTTCTTCTAGTATATAATCTGATATACTATATTCTGGTTCTTCTGTTTGAGTAAAATAACCATCAACATAATCATCATATAAACTATCTAAAGAAATTATATTATTATTTATAATTCTCTTTTGTTTAAACTTTGATTCTATATAATTTTTCTTTCTGCACTGTATAGTAACAGCCATAGCCTTCATAAAAGCATTTTCATCTTTATATAAGCTACTATTAGGATTATCCCACACATGATTTTCTATCACATATTGAAATGTTTGTATAAATATGTCATAGCATTCTTCACAAGATAACTTTGCATTATTACCAACATAATATATTCTTTGTAAAAGATTCCAAGCATTACAAAGTAAAAAACTTGTGTATGCATTTTTATCTTCTAAAGAAGAACTAGATAAATATAGCTCTGCAATTTCATTACAACTATATTTATCTAGCTTTGTTTTATTTATTTTATAATTATTCTCAAAAGGTTCTTTTAATTCACTTAATGTCATTATTCAAACAAACTTATTATATGATCTATTGCATCTCTTGAAGCATAACTCCAAGCGTGCCCCTGGAATTTATTATTATTTTCGCAAGCTTTATATATTTTATCACAGTCTTTAATTCTTGACCCCATATATCTCATAGCTGCAGATGCATTAATAAATATGAGATCAGAATCCATAACCACAGCTCTTGACTCATTAGGAAATCTATGATTACCAGCCACTTCAGCAGCTTTTATCCAATCTTCTTTTGTAACCTCTTTATCATATTCATTAATATCATAGCTTGGTACATAGACTATTGATTCTGCTTTTCTTTTCAATTCAGCTTTGCGCTTTTCTTCAGATTCAACTTTCAACTTTTCTACAAATGGAATTATATCTTCATCATCTGTAGTGAAAAAACCATTCTCTTCAAATGCTTTTATAGAAAATTTTGAAAAAGCACCATTATTGAACTGAACTGAAACTTTAGATTTAAGCTGATCTTCTGGGTTAATTTCAAGATCTGTAATTACGCCAGTTCCAAATTTAACTGTATTTTTGTGATTTACATTAGCTCCGATAAACATAATAGACCCTCCTTTATATTGTATGTTTAACTATAGCTTTACAATTTTAATCAATCTGTAGGAGTAAACTTTATGATTTTTCCGTGCTTGAGAATTTCTATCTTCTTCTCAGAAGCAGAAAGCCCATGATACCAGCAAGTGTACCCATCTTCAAATACATACCACCCACGAGTCTTACTCTTAGCCATTATTGCACCTCCTTACATATTAATATCCCTTGATTACATTATTATTATAATGTATAAATCGTTAAAAGTAAATACGATAATTTAAAAAAGATCTAATTTATGTTTAGTTTTTCCATACAATTCAACTGTTTCCACATCATTGAAAATAGTATATTTTTCTTTCAATAACTTTACAGGATTTATTTTAGGATCAGCACCCATACATTCAGAGTATTTTCTGTAATCAACGGCTAGCATTTTTAGTCCCTTTTGCTCTCTTGTTTTTATCCAAGGTACATCTTTAAAATAAGGTAGCATTTGATTATACTGCTTTTCATATCGTTCCATTGCAGATGCAGATTTATCACCATTAAACTCTGGATTAGGTGGATCAGCTACATAACCTATAAAGTTAATTCTAATAAATTTTAACCCTGCCATTAAGCACCTAAACTGTAAATCTAAATCCTCATGACCAAAAGAATTATCTCTATATGTTAAATTATTTTCTTTAAGTTTGTCTACATCACATATAGTTAGTACTGCGAATGGACCCCTATTAAACTCTACTGAATATTGTGGTAAATGATTTGGTGTTACTGGCCAAGTATGAGCTGTACAAGGTAAATTACTACCAACTATTTCTGGGTATTTTTCTTTTACAACCATATATGTTAATTGCCACATAGCTAATATTTTAAATAAATCTGTAGGATTATATTTAGTACCAAATCTACAACCACCTTTTGGTGTGTATGTAGGTGTAGTAAAGCAAACTTGCTGAATATCATCATCAAATAAAAAGATATTACCATTAAATCTTTTTATAATTTCTATTCTAGCCTTACCTGCACCATTTATTAAATCATCAGGTGCAGTAATAATATGTACATTTTTTATATTAACTACTTCTGCTTCATACTCTGCTTTCTGAGATTCTCTAACCAAATAATAAGCTTGAAAATTATAATTATCAATATTATTATTTTTAAACATTCTTAAAAGCTTATTTTTGGATCTATTATATGATGGTATAACTATAGGAAAACAATTATCTTTTATTATATCATAAGCCCTATCATATAATAGTTGTGAGAACCACTTGCCATTTTTAGTTAATTCAGCACATTTATCAAAATCAAAATTCGGTTCCATTTATTTACCTAAATCTAAAATATATTTTTTAAGACTTTCCAATGAATTCTGTGATATTTTATTATCAATAATAAAATCAGATATAGCCTCTTTTGTTTTTACAATTTCGTGTACTCTTTCATCAATGGTATCTTTTGTAATTAACTCATAGATAAATACAGCTTTATTAGCACCAATTCTATGTATTCTATCCTGAGCTTGTTCAACTTCAGCAGCTGTCCAAGGTACATCTAGAAATATAGCATACGACGCAGCTGTTAATGTAAAACCTGTACCTGCCTTCTGTGAAGTCGCCAACATTACTTTACAATTTATATCATCTTGAAATTTTTTCTTATTAATTTCAACTTCTTGATCGGATACATCGCCTGTAACTAATACAGGATTAAACTTCATTAGCTTTGTATATAATTGATTTAATGGGTCTTTGAATACAGAAAAAACAATTACCTTATCCCCATTATCTGTAATTTCTTCTATTAAATCTATAGCTCGATCAACCTTTGCACTTGGTATTTCTTCTGAAGATAATACCCAAGGAGATACAGTGGCTTGTCTTAATCTAGTTGTTAATGATAATATGTTAGCAGGATTTAAATGCACTTTATCAACTTGATCAACAATGCCATCTACAATATTGCTATAAAATGTTGACTGTTTATCCTTCATAGTAACATATTCCTGTATTACAGTTTTTGGTGGTAAATCTAGTAAATCTTTCGTCCTTCTCAATGAATATTTAGATAATTGATCTTTTAAAACATCAGTATTTTTATAACCAATTATTTCATTATCAAAATAGCCACCAAATACACAATAATAATATTTAAAATTAGTAGCAGTACTATTTTCAATACCTAGCCATTTCAATGGTACATATGCGTCAAGTGGATTATTGGTTAATAAAGTTCCAGTCATAGCAACTTTATATTTTGCAGTTAATTTCTGTAAACCTTTACTCTGTTGAGCCGATACAGATTTTGCTTTATGACATTCATCGAATAATATCATATCAAAATTTGTTTTACCATTATTAATTTCTTTAACTATTTTATCATCTCTTAAAGTTTCAATATTTGTAATGGTAAAGAATTCTTCTCTTTCTACTTTTAAATCATCTAATCTTTCCTTTATACCACCAACTTTAAGTTTACCTTTTTTATTAAGCTTTTCTCCAAGTATATGTACAGAAAGGTGTGAATGTTTTTCAATTTCAGCTTTCCAGTTGTGTTTTAAAGCATTTACTCCACATACAACTAAACAATGATTTATTTCCCCTCTTTCTTTTAATTCCTGAGCAAGATAAATCATTTGTAAAGTTTTACCTAATCCTGGAGCGTCTAGCAATAACCAGTTAAAATTTGTCAATCCGAACTTTATTCCCTCTAATTGATATGGAAAAGGTTTTGTAAGATAACTATCTTCATTTAATTTTACTTCAATATGTTCTTTTATTTCTTCTTCTAAAAGGGTTATATCTATTGAATCTAAATTTGATAACAAAGTAATAGCTCTAGATAAACTTGTTGCAGGTATTTCCCAACTTTGTAACTTTTTATGATAAATAGCATTTGGTACCTGTTTTATAGTATCTACTACTCTTTTATCATAATTAAATGATACTTTAAAAGAAGTTTCTCCAGGTAATTTATATGGTATTTGTTCTTGTAGATATATCATTAATCTTCTTTCATAAATAGGCTAGGTTTTGATAATTTAGTTTTATATGCATTTTTATAATTTTTAACTTTAGAATCTACATAAAACTTTACATTAGCATCAACCTTAAATCTCTTACCACAATAATCACAATAGTATGTTTCTGTTGTATTCATATTTAAGCCTAAATAATTTATTAATTTACCATTAAAATCTTTTTCTATGTTTCTTGGCTTACCTAAGAAATCATTAGGATAAAAAATTTCTGCTGGTAAATATTCTGCACCACAATGGCAACATCTAATAATATGTTTACTTGACATTTATTACTCCCTTTGTCCAATAAAAATAAGGTATATAACATATAGTTATATACCTTATTATATACATATTTTATTAAAAAGTAAAATTATAGAGAAATTTCTCCACCATCTATATTAGAAATTGATATTGATGAGAATTTAAATAGTGAATCTAGAGGTACAAATCTACCCCAAGAGCCATCATCTTTTTGCATATATTTAACTAAAGGGAACTCATAAAAATCATATTCTGTTAATCCTGATGGTGGGTCAGGTTTTTCTTCATCACTGGTGTAGAAAATTATAGCTTGATATTCTCCTTGTATATCTTCCTGTCCATATAATTCTGGGAACTCTGGATATGTTTTATCTATAAAAATACCTGCAAATAGTGTATGTTCTTCTTCATCGGAAAAATTAAACTGAGTAGCAGTTAATAAATAATCTAATCCGGATATACTATTACCCCTTGATATAGAGAAATAATAACCTCTAATTACAAATTCAAAATCTGCAAGATTATTATGCCAAACATCTATTGAAAGGTCTTGTGTAAAATCTACATCAGTTAAACCTGTCGTTATTACAAATCCATCTACATCTACAAGACGATTTATTAATCTAGTTACACTGTTTTCTGTCATCAATTTATTAACAGAAGCTCGCTTGGTAGATGGGAAACTATTAATGTTATCTGTATTTAATTTATATGACATTTATTTTCCTTTACTGAACAACAATATTAGATGAAACACTATCTGAAGAACCTTCTTCTGCATATAGTAATTCTGTATACCAAGAAAATATTGCAGAAGTAGAATCACGTATTTCTCTTATTTCAGCTGGAGTAATATCTATTTCAGCAAAATATTTTCTATTTTTAGGTTCATATGAGCATAACCTAACTTTTAAATTTATATAACCTTCATCAGCTTGTGATAAAACATTATCCAATATACCACCATTTAAATCAGAATAATAAACAGTTGATACAAGTACACCTAACCAATTTTCTAACTCGGTATCATACTTATACTGTCTACCACCAATATTAGCTGGTTCATTTAAAATAGACATCCAGATACCATTGCTATAAGAATAATCTTCATTTGTAGCACTTGGCACCATATATCCAATATCTATTAATCTAGGTATATCTACAGAATAATCCAAGTTACCTGTAATAGCCTTAACAAATAATAATGACATATCTGATAGACCAGTATTGTGGGTGGTTTGTTTTAGTATGTTCTTACCCTTTTTAAAAGCAATTTTTACTTTACCTCTGTAAACATTTACATCTTTATTCATTTACATTTACCTCATGGAACTGATCTCTACTCATAACAGTAGCTAAGCTAACTGCATTTACATCAATATCTGAAATGACTTTATCAATAAATTCTTTTGTTTTATTATAAGAATATTCTACATATGTAATACAATTATCAGGTATAGTTATATTATAAATACCACTAGACATATATTCTAATTTAACTCTTGTTTCTGTACCTGATGTAGAATCTACATCTATCTGGTATATATCAACATTTGTAGAAGGTGGTATAGGTACAGCATCATGCTTTAATGTATATGGTACAGTACCTGGTGTATCACCTACAAATTCTTTTCTTGTTGAAATATTGTCTGTGCCAGCATAATTGAATACTGCACTATATTTATCTGAATTGCCTTTTACCATACTAATATAAGGTGCCGAAATACCTGTACTATACGAATTATTATGTGTATAAAATAAGAATGTATATTCTTTATATTTAAACCTATCAAAGTAATCTTTAGGAACACCAAATGCATATTCTACAATTAACCCAGATGGTATAACCATATCCAAGTATTCATCTAAAGTATGTAAATTAGTTAAACTTGGAAATGTTGATAAAATTATAACTATTGAATAAGGTCCAATTGGTCTATTTAGTATTGCAGATATCTCAGCTGCAGACTCTTCATCTTTAGAATGAAGAGCCACAGCGTTTTCAAAGACATCCATAGAATCTAAAAATGCATTTAATAAAATATTAACACTCTTTAAAGACCCTTTATACTTTAATGCAATAGGTAAAGCTTCTAATAACTGTCTATTAGAATAAGCTTCTTTATCATAAATACCAAGTTTATCACCCAACAAAGGTAAAACTGTATCTTTTATGTTTCTTGTGTCTGTCAAATTTTGCATAGAGTCTATATTGTATTTTAGGCTATTCATAGCAAAATCATACATTCTGCATAGTACTTGAAAATCTCTACTAGCTTCTATGTAAAAATCAGGCACCATTTCTTGATAACGAATCATTATTTTGTCCTTACCTATTCATTTTAGTCGTAATATACCTACAATTAAGTTCATCGAAATTTAATTGTGGTATAATGAAACTATTATACACATGATTTGAATTCCAGAATGATTTAGGGTCTAACGGATTTTCAATTAAATCGTTAGCCGATGGCTTAAACATATAATTAAATTGTTCATCAGTATCTAAAGCTTTAATCTTTTCGAGTACAGTATCAAATTCACTACCAAATGCAGGATTTTGATTATACTTGAATACATCTAAAATTGTATAGGTTCTAGGTGCTTTATTATCATCTATTGTAAATCTTAAATATGAATTTACATCTGAAATACTCACATATAAATCTGGTTCTTTATAATATGTTTTTGTATTAGCGTCTGCCATAACAGCATCTGTAGATAACTCATAGAACCAATAACCATTATCAAGTATATATTCATACCAGCCTTCTTCGACTGGTGATAATGATCTAGTATCTTCATTAAATGGTATTGCTTCAAGTAAGCTTGAACCTACTGAGGTATAACTTGAATCACATTTGATATAATCATTATCAAGTTTGATATACCAACCAAGTGCATATGGAGACTTACCAAATAAATATGATACTAATGAAGGTAATTTAATTTTATTATATTCACTACTAATACTCAAGTAAATATAATCATATTTATCACCAGTAAATACTGTTCTACTTGTATCTACATATGAATGTAAATATGTATTATAATTAGTATCAAATGTATATTTCATATCGCCATATGCAATATTAGAAGCTATTGCAGGATAATCAATATACCCATTTACACCAGAACCACCCGATGAAATTCCTTCAAGCATATTTATCATATTTATAGTAAGATTTATATCATCTTTCATATTCATACCTAATAGATAATTTCCTGAAGGTAATCCTATAGGTAAATCTATTGTTGATGGTGAATATGTAGTTGGGTTACTACCCTCATTTTCATCTTGATTGAAATATAAATATGTTTTATAATTGCTAGTATCATATGCATAGTAAGAACCATTTGTAAATGGTGTAAATGCATATAATTTATTAAGAATATCTTCTCCGAGCATATCTACTGTTGAGACATCTATAAATGTACCTATCTTGTTTTCAACAGGATATTTTAACTGGAATGTTATATTATTATGTGAACTACCATCTAATGTTGCTATAGGTTCTTCAGCTACATCACTATCATATAACTTTAATGTGTGATTATATTCAAGCTTTTGTCCGCTTGTACTTGAAGTATTAAGCATTAATGATGAGTAGCCTCTCCATTTATAATCATCAACAGCTACTGTTTCAATGTCTTTAATATCTTCTCCAACTCTTTGGTATGAAACTTTATATGAATCTAAGTCTAATACTGTTTCTGTATTACTAAATACTGGCCATGATACATATGCTTCAGAAGTTTCATCTGCTTCAAATATAAGCGTATCTCCAGAAGAAAATGATTGAATTTCATTTTCTATTAATGTTAATGAAGTATTTGTCTGTAGTGATGTCCATAAATCTCCAATATTCTTAATTGGGTCTTTATAAATATAATCATTATCTAATGCTGTACAAGTCCAAGCTTTTATTTCTCCACAGTTTCTATTATATAAAACTTTTGGCTCATAGTAGTTTTTATAAGTGTACCTTACAAAATCATTAAACTCATATAATTTAGGTATAAAGAATATATGTACTATACCATAATTACTCACACCATTCTTTGAATTAGGGAATAATCTGGAAAGTTTTAAATCATTATCTAAATATATGAATGAAGGTACATTTGGAGTTACTGAAGTGTCAACATCTAATATATAGTAGTTTATAGGGTCTACTAAATCTGCATCTGCAAAATTATTTAAAAATGCAGCAGGTATGAAGAACCACGCGTTAGTTCCAGTAGAATCTGGCCCTTCATCAAGTATAGGATAAATATTACCTATTATAATGGATTTATCAATTATAGTATTACCAGCTACCTTGATATATTTATTATCAGTAGAAGTATCTATTTCTTTCCATTCTTCAGAATCCCAAGTGCTTGATGCCTGATCAACTATACACATATAAGCGTTTGTGTTTGCATCTATTGTATATAGTACAACAGCACCATATTCATAAGTTTCGTCGCTACTCCATTCTGGTATAGCTGAAGCATCTCTTATACTACTTATGAGATAAGAATTACTATCATCACTTGGTATAGTATGTGGGTCAGTATGTGTCTTAAACTTAAATGTTGCCCAAGAGGTATCAACTCTAACCCATTCATCATAATTCCATGTACTTGACGCTTGAGATACAATACATTTATATGATAGCGCTGGCTGTTCACTGCTTGGAGAATAAGCTACAACATCATCATATTTATATATAGAATTAGAATCCCATAAAGGAACTTCCATATATGGTTTTTGATATGATATAGCAGTTGCCCAATTTGCAGCAATTTGTGATAACCTCTTTGTAGATTCTTCTAATGAAGAATCAGTTTGTGCCGATGTATTACTAAACCAATAGAATAAATATGATAAAGGTGATCTATTATATGAACCCTCATATTCTGTTAACACTGTGCCAGCATCTAAGAATGAAGGGCTATACCCTGATATATTACTATATACTGTTGTAGGTAATTTTGAACCTAGATTGTTATTATAATAATATGTAGAATTTATTGAACTTGGTTTATAATAATAGCCAGAATTATTTAGATTATTTGTAAATAATGTATCTTTTTCTTTTAATAATTCTACACTAAGTGATTTATTAACTGATTCCACTTTTGGAGTAGTATCAGAGGTTAGCATATATTCATAAGTTCCTGTAATTGAATTATATTCATATGCCCACAAACCTTCTGCATTAGGATTTGATAAATAACTAACTGGCACTTCTTCAGTATGAGAAGCAGTAGTATAATATTTTTTATATATTGGTGTAAGTAACCCGAGTGTTTCAGGACTTGAAGTTATCATCTCTGACATATCTATTGTGGTATATGTGCTTATATCAATTAAATTTATACCAGAATATTTTGTATCAGCTAAAATATTTCTATTTATAATCGATGTATCTTCTGTAGATGTGTATCTATTTTGCTTTGTAGCAGCAACATTATCATTTAAAGCATATTGATCTATAAATTTAGTACCTGTACCAGAAGTTAGTATTTCATATAAACCTAACTCTTTAGGATTATATAATTCTGCTGATGTATATAAATTTACTTCTTTAAAGCAGCCAGTTTCAATTTCATCAGATACATAAATTTCTCTATCCACACCATTATCATCAGTTACAGTGCTCTTAATATACCAACCCGCTTCTTTCCTCATTACTAGTACATAATAATACTTTCCAGAAACTAATGCTGTATCTAAGGTTCTTATAAATGTTAATTTATAGTAATCTACACCATCTTGAGGTTCAGTATTAAATGTCGGTATATATGATATAGTTGTATCATCATGTATAACTTGCTCATATAAATTTTTTGCTAATGGATTATCATCACTTCCTAATGTTTGTAATTCTGCACTTGACACTTCATACAAACCATTAGCAAAAGGTCTTATTTGATTATTTTCATCTGTTAGCCAACTAAAATCTCCATCTAATAATATGTGTGAAATATCATCAACAGCTACATAATAAATTGAATTTTCAATTTCAGTATATATTGAAGATTCAACACCACAATTTCTAATAAGTGTTGTACCAGGACCAAGCATAGCAAAGTCTGTAGCAGACTCATTAGTATAGAATAATGCTTCACCATTTCTTAAAGTATAAGTATTTATAACTTCTGAAGAATTATTATCATTTACACTATCAAAATTATCAAATAAAGTATATGATTTTAAATTTGAATTATTTGAATATGTTGGCTCATTTAATATCCAGAAGAATTTATATTTATCTTCTCTATCAAGAGTTATAGTTGAAACTTCTTGTATCTGAATTTCATTAGTACCTGATATTGCATTATTTATGATTGCAGAACTATTTCTTATTTCTGTTTTATAATTTTCATTATAAGTTGATAATTCATAATAATTCTTTGTAGGATTAACTGAAAAATAAGTTACTACTCTAGCTCTAGCAAACCCAGATAATGCTGATAAAGAAGTTTGTTTTGTTATATCAAATGTAGAATGTATGATTGCACCAGCACTACAAGCGTAAACTGTGTAACCAATAATAGTTGTAGCATCATCGTCTTTTATTGGATTATATAATATAAAATATTCGTTACTATTTAATTTATAAGAAGAATCAGCAGGAATATCATTATATAATACATATTCAAAATGTACATTATTTGGAAATGTTTTTGTAGCATTAAACTTAGGTCTATAAATAGATACAACTTCATTATCCTTTAATGTATATGCTTTTCTTATAAATGAATTTTCATTATCTAATGAATAAGAAGTAACAGAATCATTCTGTACATCTATTATGGCTTCACCTGTAATATTGCTTATACCATCAATATAATCCAAATATTTTTGGCTTAAGTGGTATATAAAAGTATCATCTGGGACTAATAATTGTGTAGTACCAGCTAATATTGATTTGCATATAATGTCTTTCTTCATTAATGCAGAAATAATATCAGAAATACTTCTTTGAGAGATAGGTGTTAATGAATCCATATCACTATTAAGTTCTACATCTATATACATATTTTCATTCTTATCATAGTATGTAGCAAATAATGAATACTCTACTGGATCTATAGTAACATTTTTAATTCTATCATCACTATTTTTTGCAATTTCAACTAAATAGTCTATAGAAATTGGTAAACCAAAACCCACTTGTGAACTATTTACATTAGAATATAAACTTGAAATAATACTACTTGAAATATCTGCTTGTGTATCTTCATCTAGTACATTATATGTAGATATATTTAATGTAACTGGATATACACCTTTAAACATTACTGTATGAGGGAGAAGGGCCTCTACATCAATATTATATACATTTGATAGGCTAGCTGGTGTTCCATCAAATACAGAAGTATCAGAAATTAACTCATAAATATCTTCTTCAGAATCATATAACCAGTATGATTTGTTATCATACCACATATCATCATTTGATTTAATATATGTATTCTCACCTAAAGGCAGAATATCTTCATATGTATGCTCAAGATGTGATGTACCCTCTAATAATGAATCAAACTCTGGATAAGTTTTCATCATAGAGAATGTTTGATTATATGCTGTTTTGCTATTTAAAGCTATAGCTTTTCTAAGTAAATAGAACTTAAGAGAAAATGGACTTAATGCATCTACATATTTTGGTTCTACTGATGATAATTCATAGTAAGTACTTAAATCATTGAGCACAGGTGTAGTAACTTCAGATAATGTGTTATTATTAGATATTGTATAATATGTCTTTAAAGGATTTATATTAATATCTGATGTTTTTACAAACTTGTAGTCAAATGTAGATTCTAAAGTTGTTTTATCTAATAATTGTTCTACTTTAACAATTATTGTGTCCAAATCATGATTACTGCTCATAATTTTGTATGTAGACTGAATATCATTAGTTCTATCACATACAAAGGCATTTGAACAAATATCAAGCTCTTGGCTTCTAATATAATTTAAATAATCTCTTAATGTAATTAATGTCTTGAAAGTACCAACTGTTCTCTTATAATTAATATAAGCATCATTTATACTTTCAATATCTTTATGACCTGAAGCAGCTACATAATTAACAATTTTAACATTACTTGAATCTAAAACTATGCCAGCATCTCCACCTACAGCAATAGGTGCTAAGAAACTATTCAATGCTTGTGCTGGAATATTAATTGTTTCTTGAGGTACTACTAAATATGTAATCTCAATACCACTTCCAAATAATTCTGAATAATTATCTGGAAATTCTAAGAAACAAGTATCAGTATTACTATCATAGCCAAAAACATATCTTAATTCATTATATGAATTTTCATATAAGTTATTGACTCTTTTCCAAGAAGCGTAATTTTCCTGGTTGGTGTTCTTTATAAATACTCCATTTTGAGATACATAAGAATGTGGAAAATATAATCTTCTTGATATTGGATCTACCATTTGGGTAGTAATAACAGTCTCATTTTCAAATTGATATTGAACTGGAGTACCTTCCATTGCTATAACTGTTACTGCGTTACCATCAGCAGGTAATATTGTATCAGATACTATTACACCATCAGTACCTTCAGCACCAATTAAAGAATAAATGTGGCTTGATTCTGAATCTGTTATTGCTGTAAATTTAGGTATAGTATAAGATACAGAACTATCATTAGTTTCTCCTACCCAGCTTAATAACACTGGAACAGAAGCACTTTCATACCAATTCATATAGTAACCGAGTTGATCATACAGTTGTCTGGCATTACCATTCTGAGTAACAGAAAGTGGGAATGTTTCTAAAATATTCTTATCAATATTATAGTTGCATTTATCTGCAATTAATGAAGATAGTTTTACTAAAACAACACCTGGGTCAGATTCGTCTGATATAGAAGGATCCCATCTATAAGTAAGTTGCTTAATTAAATCTATTACTTCAGTATAAATTGAAGAGAAATCTAAATTGGTATAAGAAATTTTTTGATTTTCATTAACAATGTCTTGTGCCATTTAATTTATTCCTTAATTTTCATCAGTATTAAGTAATTCTATCTTTAATAAATCAGAAACAACACCTAAATCATTTTTAGCTTTAATTGTAACTGACACGAAAGTATCTTGAACAAAAACTTCTATATAATCTCTGTCTATAGTTGTTTGTGGCATATAAGATAATATAGCTTCATATATGTCATCTTTTACAAGCTCTTTCATAATATCATCAGCAGCTTGATCAAATAATATATGTTTAATATTAGTACCAAAATGTGGATCTCCAAATAATCCACCCCTATTAGCATACAATAAATTTCTTAGATTACTTTTTACAGCATCATAATCTTTATATAAATTTACTGTAGAACCATTAAACATATTTGGAAATGCAAGTGAATACATTAATTTTCCCCTAAATACAAGGGATAAAATTCAATACATTGAATTTCAACCCATTGGATCTTATTATAATAAAATATATACTAATAAATATATAAATATTAAGTATTTATATGTTAAGCAGCTATGCTGCTAGTACTATAATTTACTTAATATAAGTAATAACAATTTTGAAAGGTCTATATTATCAACTGTATATAGACTATCCATTTCTTCAGATGTTATGTTACCAGTATCTAATAATTGTAATGCATATGGACCATAGGTATCCTCAGGATCTGTTGGTTCATCATGTAGTAAGAAATTATTAGAAAAAGCTAAACCATTTATCCATAATTCATCTTCTGTATGTACTAGTTTTTCTTCATTTGTATAATCTGGTGCTTCATCAAAGAAAGCTATAGCATCTCCATTATAATTAATATCCCTTACCAATTTAGGTGGTGATATAATTAATAATACATCTTCTATGGTTTTACCAAAACTATCTTTAATACCAGAAACATTTAACATATAACTTGTAGTAGCATAATCTACAAGAATACCACCAGGCTGACCTGTTGTTTTAAATATTAAATAAAAGTCTTGTGTGTTTAAATTAGTATTATAATCTGATTTATATAGTACTGGATTTAAATTTATATCTATCGGTGTAGTGTCATCAGATTGTAACGAATAAGAAATATTAGAAACATCTAATGCTACACCATAATTACCAGCAGAAGTCCTAAATTTTGTAGCCATAACTACATTTTCATCAGAAATTGATGTTTGTATAGAAGCAACTTGGTTGGTAAGATATAAATAGTAATCCTGCTGTGTAATTACATCAGGAACATATTCATATGAAGAATATAATTTAGATATAACACTTGGAGTATTATCTATGTAAATAGGATATAAATATACATCAGCTTCTACATTTTCTATTGTAGACCCCGCTGTTAAAAAACCCTTATTTACTAAATATTTTTCATAATTGTGAGGTACTACACCAGTAGGGAATGTTATACCAAATTCTGTATATGTAATGTCATTTGGTTTTCCATATGACCAATATCCTGAAAATGTGTAATTATCTAAATTTGGTAATGCTATATTTGGTATTTCATAATCATAATTAATATGTACACTATCAGAATAATACAAAGAATATGTATTTGTTTTATCGAAAACATTTTCTACTGTATTTCTATAATAGTATATAGGTATGAATATGTCTCCCCAAACGGCATAATAAGTCATACCTGAAGCAATTTTCCAAGTTATAGAATCCCCTGCAAGATACTGAGGTTCTCCAGCATCTGGTGTCGTTGCCCAACCTTTAAATTCATATCCCGTCTTTTTAAGATCTTGCGGGGCTGCAGGAAATACAAATGCGCTATCATAAGTGGCTTCTATGTCTGTTGGAGGAGAACCTGATGTATTACCATTTCCATTAAATGATACAGTATATTTATTTGCTGACCATTGTGCATATAGGGAAAGCGTAGAAGGTGGTATTTGATTAACTGGTTTTATAATATCTTCAGCATTATATCTGGTACCACCGCCACTACTATCAGTAGCCCAACCATTAAAAGTATAACCAGAGGCAGACATATTAATGGCTGTAGTAACTGCTGAATATCGCATAGCCACGCTATATGAAGAATTACCACTAACTGGAAATGTACCATGACCATTATTAAAATATGTTAATGTTCCGGTTTTTTCAGACCAAACAGCTGTCATGGTAGTGGAGGTGTCATAATAATAAACACTACCAGGAGCATAGTTGCCACCATATCCAGACCAATATGCAAAATTATAGCCCGTTCTGGTAGGTACGTACCCATATAAAGTTAAACCACTATCATAGTATTTTGTCTGCGTTGGAAAAGAACCAGAACCACCATTCGTATCATAGTAAACATAATAATATCTTGGTATGGCTGTTAATGTTATAGATTTACTCTTGGAAAGATTACCAGCAGAAACACCCGTTTTATAATACCCAGTTACTGATACCGTTTTAGTACCATCTGCATTATGAGCTACTGTCTTAGATTTTGTAGCAAGTGTTGTGGTCTTCCCTTTAGCAAACGAACTTGAAAAAGTATATTTAGTGCCATCTATTGTAATATAACCACTTTGCTTATAGCCATTCCAAGTTGAGCCCGTAGCAGTTATTTTTAACGTAGCGGTAACTACTGAAGTATTCGCATTATAATCTACTTTACTTTCCGAAACTGATAAACTTAAGGAAGCACCCATTTATTAACGAACCCTTTTCCTTCTTGACAACGCTAAATGTCCTTTTTCATTATATGAATCTGAAAACACAGAATCTGCAGATACATTTGTATGCTCTAAATCTCTAAGTGTAAAATTATCAGCATTATTGTCTATATACATAGTATTATTAATACTTAGATAAATACTCTTATTTTCTGAACCATGTATGTGAATTGCATCTTTTTCTACCCTTACACCATCAAGCAAGCCAGTACTATCTGTATCTCTAATGGCACCAGAATATGTATACCCATATAAAGCTTTTTCATTACGCTCTATACGAGGTAATAAAGAATTTTCTAATTCACTTACAAGATAATAAATTGTTCTATAAAATGATGACCACGAATAAGAAGAAGGTGTTAACGGGGGTATCGGGTCTGTAGAAACACAAATACCTAAATAGTCTCCATATACACTACCTATTGTATTCTTATCTGTTGTTAAAACTATATGGTAATTATCATAGTCTGATACTTGCAATATTCTAAAGGACAATTTTAAATTATTTAAACCTCTAAATTTTAAAGGTATATTTATAAGAGGCTCTGTAAAACTTTCTACTAATGCTGAGTTATCATCTGTAGATAATATTGTAGTTATATTCATTGTAGAAGTAACATCAACACCTTCAGAATTAATAACAGACCAATATATCACAGTAGAGTTTGGGTCTATAACTATATCACTAGCACCTCTATATGTATTTTGGCTAGTTGATAATGTATTTACATCTGTGTATTCATATAAAGATGTAAATGTTATACCATTATCATTAGAATATTTTATATGAGTATATAAATTATTATCTCTTAATACTGAGATTTCATTTTCTAATTTATCTAATAATTCTTGTATAGAGGGAACACTAAATTGTTCAGAATCTGTGAGCCCTTGTCTATATAAAAGTCCTAATATTATTGGTTTATTTAATTCTTCATTTTCAAATCCAATAAGAACTATATCACCTATTGCAAATGAAACCTTAGTGCTAGGTATAGAACATACTATAGCACTTGATAAATCTTCAGTAGATACAGCACCAGGAGTAGTAATTAATTTATCATACCTCGGTATTCTTACTTTATATTCATATGCAGATATAATAGCTTCAATTATACCTTTTTGTATCATGTTCTTACTCTCCCGTCAACTATTAAGTGCTGTTTTGCACCTGCCACTCTTAATAATGACAATGTTGTTTGAAATCCTGAACCACTCAAAGTATCTGTTTGACCAGTTACAATATATATTCCACTATTTATTCTATCACTACCATAATATATACAATTAATTTTTATATATGTCAACAGTAATAGCGGAGATAATAAACCTCTGCAAGTTAATGTAGCTGAAATTGGAAATTCTGTTACTTGAGTCCACCAGTTAGAATTTATGTTTGACATCATTTGGCTGGAATAATCAAGTAAATTAGTAGAATTAGTATTAAACCTTTTTAAATCTCCTTGATTAGTAATTTCATAGTTATAATTTGAAACACCACTACCATATTCATAAGCAATAGGCCAACTATAATTAGTATTTACATTAAAATTAAATACTTGATTATCATCAGGGAAATTTATATTCACTTCATATAAAGAAGAATCATAAATGTAATTAGTTGAAATTTCATTTATATTAAAATAACCATCTTCTATAGTTAATATGTAGTTAGAATCAACAATATCACTAGTTATATTTTTCATCATGGAAACTAAATTTTTTAAATATGAAACTACATTTACATTTTTAAATTCTTCTACATTAACTACCATATCATCATTAGGAATTAAATTATTCTTCTCTACAAAATTCCTATCACGCATAGCAGGAAATGCATTTAATAAGTCCTCATTAGCATCATTATATAATAAATCTCTTATAATATTAGAGGGTTTATCTTCTACACTGCTAAATGTCCTTTTATGTGAAGCAATAGCAATAGCAGAACTAGTTGCTCTTATTACATAATTTATTTTACAATTTACAAAATCAAAACCAACACTAACTCCGATAAGAAGAGCATTATTATCATTAAAAATTATATTACTATTGGCATCTCCATATCTAATGCTGATTTTATCATACCCGTTTTTTGATAATAATTCATCTATAAAATTTGGATTGCTACCAGGACTTACTTGATGTACAAGATTTATAGTATATTCATTCATAGAACCATTTGTTTTAACTATAGACATACTATCAATATAATTTGGATATCTATCAAATTTTTTAGATTTATCATATGCTCCAAATGTATATTCACCTATAGTTAATTCTATAAATGGTGCTTCAACTGGATTTAATGCAGTAGGTAATGCCGGACCAAATACTTCTCCATCAATCTTAGTTTTTCTTAATCTAGAAGAATCATTAGCACTAGAAGTTGTTAATGCTTCAGAAATAGCTTTTGTATCTAGTATGGGTGTAAAGCCAGTTTCAGACCACTTGTTTAAAGTATCTCTTAAAGCATTTCTGAATTTTATAGAAGATTCACTTTCATTAAAATCCAGAGTTAAATATTCATAATTATCAGATCTATATAATTTATCAGGGCTTACAGCTAACCCCATTGAATTAGCTGTAGCTGCAGTTGCAGCACCTTCAGCACATACAAGATTAAATATGTTAGTAGTTTTAACTATTTTTCTGTCTAGTGCAAATATGATATGCATATTCCCACTTGCATCAACAGCTACACTTTCTAACTCACCATAATCTGAATAATATGATTTTAAATATTCACCACTAGCTGCATTATAACAATCAATAAAACTTCTTTGAACTTTGCCCTTTTTAGAGGATTCAAATGATCGGCAAACCATAACAACGCCATTATGCCCACCTACATCTTGATTATCTCTATTATCGTTGGTCCAGTTTTTAGTAAATGATGAAATATATGAACCACTTTCTCCACCTTTTGATAAAGCATCAAATGGATAAACATATATTTTTGAACCTGCAGAAACATAGAATTGATCAGTCACACTATCATAAGCTATACCAGTAGCATTTGTCTTCAAAGTAATTGTAAATGCAGTTTTAAAATCAGAAGGTTTTGTAACTATAATTTTTTTAGCATTACTACCCGCATTATAAGCAGTACTATAAATATAGCCATTTTTACTACAATATGTAGCACCATTAGCGTGGCCAGTACTAATTTTTTTACCTAGGCTTGAATATGAATTGGCACTACATAACATTACAATATTAGGCGATGATCCTGAACATATTACATATCTCTTGTTAGCATCAACAAGAGCTAATGATTGTGGAGTATAACCATCTCTGCCAGCAGGGTTAGGTAAACTGATTGTTTTACTATATTCAAGTTTTTCAAGTTTTCTATTAGCCATTATTCTCCAGCCACTCTCAATAAGGTTAATTCAGTAGTATACCCAGAACCAGATATTGAATCTTCTTGTGCAGTAACTACATATAAACCACTTGCCATATCTCTTTCACCATAAAATAGTGCATTTACTTTTATATATGACATTAGCATAGCAGGGTTAATTAAACCCTTAATAGTTACTTTGGCAGATATAGGGAATTCTGTTACCTGTTTCCACCAATTCGAGTTTATTAAACTAGTTTCTCCAAACTTATTTCTTCTATATAAGATATTTGTTTTTCTTTCTATTAAATCTCCATTATCATCTATACCATACTCAAATTTTGGTATATCTCCTGTATAATCATATACTAAAGACCAATAATTATTATTACAAATCTGAAAATTTGTTATATAATTATTTGAAGGAAACCCAATATCTAATTCATAATAATTTGAATTTATCTCTTTATTATTATTTTGATCATTATAGCTTATAACTTCATTTATTTTAAAATATGAACCATTAAAGTCACTATAAGAATTATCTACTATAGTTAAATAATATGTAGATTTATTTATAGTATTATTCATACAAGCTACTAAATATGATAAATAGGTTAATGGACTTACATTTTCCATACCTCCTATATTTATCATACTATCATTTATTGGTATTAAATTTTTACTAGCAACCAAAGTTTTATTACGCATACCTGGAAATATTGAAAGTAAACTTTTACTTATATCTCCAGAATTATATAATAAATCATATATTGCTGTTGAAGGTTTAGCATATCGACTTTCATATGTAGTTAACGAAGTTGCTGATACACCAATAGAAGAAATAGCAGTTATAGAATAATTTATTCTATAAGCACTAATATCTTCTGAATGTGTGGCATTCATTATTACAGCTGATTCTTCTCTGTAATAGCCACTTGGGAAATTAGAATCACCATATAATATTTTAAGAGGATTTGTATAACCAGTCCTTGATATTAATTTATCTATGAAGTTTGGATCTTCGCCAAACCTCACTTGATATGATAAATTAATTGTATATTGATTTATTCTACCATTAATTTTTTTAACAGACATTGAGGTTATGTAATTTGGATATTTATCTCCAGTATTTCCATAACCACCTATTTTAGTTCCATTAAAATCTAGTACTATTGTTGGTGCTTCTACAAGTGTTGGATATGATAATAAATTTGTAGCTTTGCCAGTTAAAATTTTCTTAGGTTTATCTTTTTCAAAATCCGCTAATTCAACTTGCTGTGTAACTAAAGGTTCCTTATATGCGCCAGTAGTAACTGTAGCAGTTTCAAAATTAGTCTTAGCAAGTGCTAATTTTAGATCATCTCTAAATCTTGAAATTTTATTAGCTACTTCATCTTCTTCTTGTTGTGCTATATATCTATAATTGTTAGATGAATATAGAGTGGTTATGGCTTGACGCATATCAATACCAGTACCAGCATCTTCTGAAGCAATAGAAGTGCCATCTGGTAATTGCATTTCTCCACCACCATTACCTATATATCTATGCACCCGTTTAAAGCCATTATATCTAGAATCTGACATAGTTTTTACTGAAATGGACTTATTCCATCTACTTGAGCCTGGTACATTATCATCTCCACCACCACCGGCTTCAGCTAACTTGCCATTTCCTATATAAAGGGCTACGTGATTATCTTTACATAGTACATCACCCTTTTGTAATGCACTCTTAGCGGGATGCCCTAGATTTTTAAATAGCGGAGATGAATCATACCCTTTACCCTTATGGAAATCATATGAAGAACCCTTTTGGCATATTTTAAGCATAACGGGTTCTCCACCACCATGTGAAAAAGCAGCGTGTACAAACGGGTTGCAACAATAGGTAAACTCATAATTTTTTATACCAGTTTTAGCTCTGCCACCTTTTTGTGTATTTGTACCACAAAAATAGCAGCCATTATGATGAGCCGGTTTACCATAGCCATAATGGAATCTATTATCATTTGCTATAGCCTCAGCCCAGGCACAAGCTCCATTTATTACATCTTGAGCACAAGTAGAAACTGCCATTAATCTCCAACTCTTAGTAAACTTAAATTAGTTAAAAACCCGCTACCCGCCAACATATCTTGCTGACCTGTAACTGCATATAATCCACTCGAAATGTGTTTTTGTCCATAGAACACCACATTTACTTGTACATAATCCATTAATGAAACAGGCTTTAATAAGCCCCTCATTGTTAGTTGAGCAGATATTGGATATGCAGTCATCTGAGTCCACCAATTTTTCTGAATTTCATTTAATATATTTGATGAACCTATAAGATTTGGTGAATATTGTAAAGTACTTTGACCTGCATTATTTATACCATATAAATATTCACTAGAAACAGACTCCGTTTTATAAAGCATAGACCACGCTTCATTATTATTTATTTTGAAATCATAAATATCATTCCCATCAGGAAATCCAACTGTTATTTCAAATAAATTATTAGTAGGTGCTGATGCTTTATTAGCTTTACTTAATTCATTTATTTTAAAATAAGCACCATTAGTATTATCTTCATATGTAATAAAATAAGAAGAATTTCTTATTACATCATCGACACTATTAGTAATATTACTCATACAACCAACTAAATAATTTATATAGGATAATACATTCTTATTATCTTTTGCAGCTATATTTAATACTGTATCATTAGTTGGTAACCAATTTTTACTATTAACTTCTGTAAGATTTCTCATACCAGGAAAAGCAGATAGTAACAATTCTGATGTTTCAGTATTATTATATAATAAATCTCTAATTACATTTGATGGTTTATCTACAGTTGCTTTAAAATCAAATGTAGCACTAGTTACATAATTGCAAGCAGAAGTAGCATATATAGTATATGTAATTCTTGAACCCGCATAATCTCTATTATTTACTACATTTGTAATAATTGCTTCTGAATCTTTAAATAAAGCACCACTTTCACAATCTCCATACCTAATTGAAATTTTATTGTATCTTATAGTTGATAATAATTTATCAATTAAGTTTGGATCTTCACCTGGTCTTATTTGATATACTAAACCAATAGTGTATTGGTTTATTTCTCCATTAATTTTTTTAACATCTAACCTAGATATATAATTAGGATAATCATCTGTAGAAGCTTTATAACTACCAATTACATATTCACCTAATGTTATTTCAACAAAAGGTGCTTGTACTAAAGCATCTGATAAACTAAATGAAGCTTTAGTTGTAATTAATTTTTCTTTTTCTGTTCTCTCTGGACCGCTTCCCACAATAGCTTCAGGGAAAGCTGCTGTACTATTAATTGGAGTAAATGCCGTTTTTGATATATAATTTTTTAGATTAGTTGTTAATTCGTTAGACCTTTGTGCAAGGCCAATACTATATTCTGATTCTCTAAGATTTATATATCTATAATTATCAGATGAATATAATCTATTTATTCTCTGCTGCATATTGACTGATGAAACCATTTCAAGAGTTTCATCAGCACCTGACATTTTTACGTCCCATTCGTGAGCGTATTTAATTCTAGCAGCCATATTAGGCGTACCAGCACGCTCAAATTTTTCTTCAAACCCCTTTGTCATTTTATCAAGGGATAAAGAATCATTTTTTAAAACATTATTTGCAGCTTTTTCAGAATGTTCTAATTCATAAACTAAATATGCAACTTGTCCATCTACACTTTTCCAAGAGCCACTAGCCGAATGTGCAGCTGCGTATGTTTGCATAGCAGTTTTTCTGCCAAATGTCCATTGGCATAAGCCTTCAGAACCATTACCATCATAAGAACCACCAGTATAAACTCTTATACCAGACTCTTGTTGCATATTACCTAATACTGCACAACATGCTTTATGCGAATATCCATATTTTTGTAATTCAAAATATACTTTAGCGCCTGTGCCATATTTAGAAATATACCATTCTTTAGATTTGGTAGTTGTATCAGCTGTACCGCCAGCTAGTATACCTGAAGGATTACCAAAATCTACAGGATTATAAATAAATCCATTAAAGTATGAATTTAAGTATCCAAGCTTCCAAGCGCTGGTTCCTCTTTTACCATTACCTGGATATAAAGTTTGATTCTTTAATGGACCTGAAGACCAACCTGATTGAGATATTTCTATACTTTGAATCTTACCTTTAGCCACATTTACCTTTTCTACAAAAGCTACGTGACCAGGGGCACCTTCAGAAGCACCATTATATCCCCAACAAGCAATGGCACCTGGCTTTGGAACTAATCCGCCAGATAACCCTCCATTAGTCATTATTCTATAGAAGGAACAAGCATTTCCCCTGCCATATTTCCATTTTAAGCTACGGCCAGCTACAGCCATTACTTCAAGAAAGCGGCCCCAAACCCACCAAGTACAGTTACCACCTGTACTTGGATTAATTTCAAATGGATTTAATGAGCCTTGCGCTACATAATAGGTTAAATTCTTAACTTGACTATATTTAGTTGGACCTTCTCTTTTAGAAAATGTGTAAGCCATTACTTGTGTGAATTATAATGAATTTTTGTGTCTGGATATATACCAAATAGCGCTAATGATTCTGTATCAGCACTACTATCTTGTGCCCAAGGTACATAAATATCTGATAATCTTGGGCAATATCCAAATACATTACTACCCATACCTGTTAATTCAGACCTAAAATAAACTTTTTCTAAATGCATACAGTTATAAAAAGCTTTATTACCTATATACTCTAAAGAACTTGGAAAAGAAACTTCCTTAAGAGAATTACATTTCAAAAAAGCGCTAAAGCCTATATCTGTTGTACCTGGTTTTATTTCTAATCTTTCTCCAATATCAGGTATTTCATAAAAACAAGCCTGAGGAATTGTTTTACTAAAATATTTTAATGGGTTTATACCCTTACTTAAGAAAAATTTAGTAAATTCCGGCATATATACATTACCAAACTCATCAAGAATATCAGTATAAACTGCATTTAAATCATTTCTTTGCAGTTCAGCTTTATGCCTTATTAAAAAGTTCCTCATATCATCATCTAGTTCATAACTCATTTTTCAAATTCCAATCCAGCATTTAGTGATGGTAAATATAATACTGTACCTACTTTTGGAGAAGTAAACGGATCAATGATTCTATTATAGTCGCATATCACCCAATAATAAGTAGGATTATTATAAAATTCTAATGCAATAGTATCATAGGTGTCTTTTTCTTTAACTATATATGTTTGAATTTTAGATGTATCTACAAATTCTTTTAACCAATGTCTTGTTTCAAGTTGATATTTATCATCTAGATTATTATAATAATAGGATAAGCCATTATATCTTGAATAATATTTACTTGATTTAATTGCTCTATTTGTTAATACATTCATACATACATACCTCTCATAACACTGCCACCACCAGAGCTACTAGAAACTTGTGAGTAGCTTGTTGATGAAGATGTGTTACTACTATTGCTTGGAGTAGCTGTGAATCCCGCAGTAGCTCTGTATTTACCACCAACGTCAGGTAAAATACTAGCACTATATGGTGTAATTTCGCTCACACCAAATGATATAGAAACAACAGCATATTTATATATTGCTTTATCAGCTGTACCATAATTTATTATTGGTAAGCTATAAGTAACACCAACGCTACCGGTAACTACACCCTTTATATAAATTTCATCTCTTATTTTTAATGAAACAACAGGTGGATTCACTATTTTACTAGCAGAATCATAATCAGGTAACACTAAAGCATCTAAATTTGTTACTAATGCATCTACCATATCAGGTACACCTGGGTTATACTCTCTACATAAATCTCTATGTAGTGTAAAACTTACCTGCACACTTCTTGGTCCAGAATGCTGGTATGAATAGATAGGGGCGCTCCTACTTAAAGGGGTATTTTCAGCAAACGAAGCCCCCATACTATCAGAAATAGCATCTGGATCAACAGGTATTATGAGCTTGTGAGCAGGGTGGTCTGCTGGTAAATGATGTAAAACTATATAATTTTCGGTCGGTATTCTTAAATTTGATTTTCTTTTTACACTTATAGCCATTTATTAATTCCCATACGGATAATCATTTATAAACGAATCACTGTTTCTAGTAGTATTAATGACTTGTTCAAGATTCTTAGTTACATAACCTAAATTATCAGTAACTACAATATTATTGTAATTTCTACCAACATCACTTACTAATTTTCTATATTGTGGATACCAATAATTAGCAAAATGATTAGCACCAAATGTATTATCTAATACTTTACTCATAGCTAATAGCAACCTATCCATATTATTGTTTATACTATCAAGATTGTTAATTGCATTCCACAATAAGAATTCTATTAATGTGTCTGAAAAAGGTACTTGTGTTGAATATGGCATTTCCATAAGTTTTAAACTTGATGTATATAAATAATCCACAAGTGTTGCTGGTAGCATTTCAACTTCAGAATCATCTAATATCTTTTCAGATTGAGTGTTAGTATAATTACCCTCTAATATTACTATACTAGCATCATATGATTTCGGTACTTGTATTAAAAGATATAAATTATCTTCTAAGTAATCATATAAAGCACAATTTTCTTCAGTTATATCATATACATATTGTTTAGCTATTTCTTGATCATAACTTGAATAATATACTGTACCCTCTACCATATATGTATCAGAAGTAGGAACTAAGCTACCAGATTCATCTTTAACTCTCCAAGGGAAAGTTTCTCTTCTAGGTCTTATAGCATATGTAGAATTCATATCAAATACAGCAGTACCTGTTAATTGCACAAATTCTCCATTTGTTAATATATAGTATGTTTCAGGCTTTTGTCTAAACCCAGTTGCTAAATAGAAATCAGTAGTATTCATAATGAAATAATATTCAGCAACAGTTACATATTCTTCATTCATATACACATAGTATTGTGTAGTGCTTGAATATGTATCACCAGCAGAACATTGTATATATTGACCATCTGCATTATGAATATAGTAGAAAGTTTTATTTCTATTAAATGTTTCTTCGCCTAATTCATAGTTCCAAACTTCAAATACACCATTAGTTCTTGTATAGTATACTTCTGAAGTACTATATGTGTGATATTTAGAACATCTATCCCATAAACAAACGGTTTGGAAATCCGGTGTGTCATACAATCTAGTTGCATCAGTAACTAATTCTATAGTTTTATTATCATCATCATAAGAAGCAGATAATTCATCTTCGTCCATATATAATGTATCGTCTATTTCCCAAGTTTCAATATCTGTATATATGGTTTTGCCTTCTCTCCAGAAATATCTTTTATTCATATTAAATGTAGAATCTATTCTACCAGTCGCAGGTTCAACACCTATATATAACTGTGTACCTTCAGCTGTTTCTGGAGTTAAATTTGTTACTAAATATGTATGACCTGTAGCACTTGTTTTTAATGTATAATAGTGTTTATCATTATCAAACTCACTATCTGCAGTACATCTCACTATTACGCCATTATCAGAATAATAGTAGTTAGTTTTGTTTGCAATAAATTCTTCATATGTAAGATCTTGTGCAATATCATAAATACCATCATTCCTAATATAGTAAAATACTCTTGGCAAAGCATTTTCATATAGTTCTACATAATAATTATCATTATGTAAATAATCAAGCACAGCTACAGATTTTTCAAAATATGTAACTTTTCTAGTTTCAGGTATGTTGTTATACCTAATAACAATAGGGGCTTTAAACCTCATATTAGATTTATTTTGTATAACATCAGTTCTATGTAGTTTAATATACTTATTAGTAGCATCTACACCATTTCCAAAGCGTGTATTATTCAATAATATTAAATTATTATTTTTAATAAATGCAGGGGCAAATGTAGTAACTTCTAAATTATCCATACATATAGTATAATCTGTATTAAACCTAATAGGAACTTTATATACTTTTGTATTATAATCTGCAGAAGTTCTTTCTATACCTGAATTTGATATATGATGTACTTGTAATATCTTATTACTAAAACAATTATATAATGGCATAAGATTTAAGTCATACATATCTCTAAGACTTCTAAGATATTTACCTAATCTTTCGTGAGTTAAAGAATCATATCCCTCAGAATTAGAAATATAGTTAGTGCATAACTTATCATTCTTATCACCAAAATAATATTCAGTTATAACCCTGTAAGTAGCCCTATCACCATCAAATTTTACATTTTTAAATCCAGTAACAATATAGCCACTTTTAGTACATTTTATAATTTCACACTTATAAACATATAATCTATCTTCAATTATATAATCAAAATCTCTTACTGTTCTTATTAATGGTAAATATGTACTAATTAAAAGATTTTTTATAAAGTTTGATGTTGTAGTAACTTTGTTAAATTCTTGCATTATTTTATCCAATAATTAATTATGCATTAACTTTATCAGCAGTTGTAGAATTAGAAGTTGTATCGTCAAAGTAATTGAATAAAGCATCATTGAGTACTGTATTATCACCTGTAAAGGTAGCCATCATAGCATCTTCATCAGCAAATATACTTGCGAAGGATCTGAGTACAGCATTATTCATACCTTCAACAGAAACAGCAAATGCATAACCATCGCCATTCTCTAATTTCATTAATGTCTTAGATAATTCTTTTAATACACCTAATGTTTCATCTTCAGCATCAGCTTCCCAATCAGATGCAGATGCATAAGAAGTTTGAATAGCATTAGTTAAACTTGTTTGTTTAAATGTTTTAAAATTAGAAGTAGAACTATCAGCAGTAGTAACTACAGAAGTTGATTCTGATGAGCCTAATAAATTTATCAAATTATTCTCACCAAGACCTGATTGTGCTTCTGTAAGCATCTTTATAAAACTAGCACCACCAATAGCGTATTGCGTTGCAGCTGGACCCAGTTTAGCCAAATTCAGTGCTTTACCTAAAATACCGCCAACTTTACTAAAACCATCAAGTAAATCATATGATATATCAGCTATTCTATATGTGGTGTATAAAGCATTATTTTCAGCAACATTAGAACCAAATGCATAACTAAAGTTAGCAAAGAAATTTTCAAATTGCTCTGAAGCTAATGTATTTGCAGCCACCATGTCTGTTACTGCATTTGCAGTAATTGTAGAAGCTTGATTTGCATTTACAATAGAACTAGATATAGAACCTAGCTTGCTATATACATTTTGAATAGCTTCCATATCAGATACACTCATATTGAATAAGCTTGAATATGATGATTTTAATACTAAATTATCGCTTGTGTTTGTAGCAATTTCATTTAAGTATTCTATAATGGAAGTTAATAAGTTAGCAGTATCGGTAGAACTTAAGCCTTGTTGTAGTATATCGGCATAATCCATACCTATTCTATCCATAGATAATAAGAATAATCTTTGTATGCTTTCATCACCAGCTAAAGCCGATACATTACCAGAACCTAATGCATTTATACCACTTGCTATGGCACTTACAATATTATCACTTAATCCAGATGCATACATAGCACCAATATAAGATTGGATTGTTGAATTAAAGTTTGTAATATCTGAAGCTGTGGAAATACTTGCATCTAATACTGCATCGGTAACACTATCAAATAATCCTGTAAGATAACTTGCGTCTCCAAATACTGGAGAATTTAATAGTCTTCTTAATTGTAATTCTACACCAAATTGATTTACAGAATTTTGTTCACCTAATCTTACTAATCTAGTTAAACCAGCATTTGCTACATCAAATGATGTTAATGTTCTATCCTTAATAGTTTGTAATAATGCTCTTTGCTCTATATCGGTAACCAAGCCTTGATTGGTTAAGTCTGCAATTTGATTTAAATAATCAGTCTGTTTTACTAACCTACTAAATCCTATTGCATTTTCTACATCATCTTGAATAGAATAATAATCTATTCCAGCACCATATAAATTAGCTTGTATTTTACCGAAGTAATTCTCCATAGCACTGGCAGCTTGGTTTATTGACTTAGTCATATCTTTTCTAAGTTCACCAAGGCCAGCTTGGATAAGTTTCACAGTTGAAGAAACAATTTCTATAACTTTTCTTATAACTGATATTTCTGGTACCGCTACATCTAGTATTGTATTTAAGCCAGCTAAAGCATCATTTTCAGAAAAAGAATTTTCAGGATTCATTCCCAAAGTATTTAAGAAATTATCATATTCTTCAGAATTTTCACCCCTTAGCTTATGTTTTAAATTTTTTTGTGCTCTTTCCTCATTATCCAATTCAGCTAATTCTGATTGTCTGTCTAAAAATGGCATTGAGGTGTTTGCCTTAATTCTTTGCCTTTTTATAGCTATTCTTTCAAGCTTTTTATCTATATCATCTTCAGCTGCTCGTCTTTTTTCTGCTAATTCTAATAATTCTTTTTCATCGGCTATAGATATACCATACTTTTCTTCAAGTTGCCGTGTTATTTCAGCTATTTTATTAGACTCATTATCATAATCTTCTTGTAATTTTTTATAGTATGCATCTAAGTCCTGATGTCTAGCACCTGCATTTTTATCTCGAATCTTCTCAACTCTCTTCATTTTTTCGGCTAAGTTATCGAGTTCCTTTTGTGCTTTTAATACACCATTTACAGAAAAATCTATATCTATTGTATTACTATTTGATAAATACTCATCAAATAGTTTTTTACCTACTCTTGCATTTCCTATTATACCATTAGGGCTTTTTGCATTGAACTTTGTGTCCGTATTAGCCATTAATTGTTGCCTTTATTTTTAGCAGCATCCATAATTCGTTTTTGCTCTTCCAAATCTTTTAATATAAGTTTTAATAAAGCTTTTCTTTCAACAGAAGTTATATCATCTAATTCTGTAAAAGAAGTATTTATTCTTTTAGAAATTTGATATTTCTCCTGAATGATATTATTCATAGTGACTGATTTAAATTCAGGATCATTCACTACCAGGTCTAAAAAATGTTTGGTTGATGCGAAAGGGTACTTGATATGTAGTTTTACATATCTTACACTCTCCTTCAACACTTAAATCTATACCAATTTTGTTGTTTATCAAGTCTATTCTGTTTATAATAGCATTAGTATCAGCTAATGGTAAATTTTTAACCCACTCTTCTAATGTAAATGCATTAGGTTTTTCATCATCTAATTCTTCGATTGATGCTATTATGTTATAAAGAATTACTGGATTTTCCTCTGTATCTTTATGTCTACGCCTATATTCTTTTACTTTAGTGGATATTCTATCCAACATTCTTGGAGTTTGTAAAGTAAGTCTTACTTTGTTACCCGATTTTGGTAATTCAAGCTCTAATAAATCAACTAATGAATCATCATATTCTTTTACTTCTAATTCATCTAAATGTAATTTTGTAATTTGTTCAAACCCACAGTATGGGCATCTTCCTCTAAGTTCATACTCATTACCAAAAGTTACAACTCTTAACATAAACATAAGATACTGGAAATCACCAAGGCATAAATCATATGCAGAAATACCCAAATCAGACTCTATACAATCATCTATAATTTGTGCCATTATTTTTTGGCTATCTTCTGTTGTTGACAGTCTTAACATTTCGTGCCTTGTAGTCATACTACTTAACACTACTTCTGGATTAACTTCCTCTTCATATATTAAACCTTTTGAGGGTAATGTAAATACCTCAGCAATTCTTGTATTACTTGACATTTTTTCTCCTTTGTTAGTTATGTTAAAAAAATAAAGTCAACATAAGATAAAGACCCTATGTTGACTTATAATTCTAATTTCAACGGAATCTTACATATTTGTATTACAATTAATAGTTAGTTTTCTTTAATAAATTCAATAATTAGTTATCTTTTGAGATTCCATATATAATAATTTAGCATTATTTTATGCTAAATTTCATCAGACTCTTCTTCTTCAAATTCATTTTCTAAATCATCAAAAGTAATCTGATCGTTATTATCTTTTCTAAATCTGTATTCATTACCCTTCTTGAACTGACCTTTCTTTCTAGCTTCAATATTTGAAGTTTTGATAGTTTCTTCATCAGAATCAAGAACTTCTTCCTCATCATCAAATATACTTAACTGTCTATTATCATATTCTTTATCATAAATAGCCGGATAAATATATTTTTGATATAATCTTTCATCATGTGATTCCATATAATTAATATAATTAAAAATCACAGAAGCAATTTTTATCAACCAGGAAGAATCACTTAAGCATAAAATAATATGTTTACAACCAGGACCTTTATTATCAATAGGATTAGTAATATCCGCAGGTCTGTTTTCAGGTTCCCCAATCAATAAACCTTTTCTTGTTGCCCAATATTTAAATCTATATCTAAAATCAGGACAAGAACAATTTATATACACATCGTCTCTATTAAAAGCATTCATTAAAGCTTTTAATATAATTTTTCTATCAACCTGTTCAATATTATTTTTAGCTATTTCTTTATGTAATTCATCTAAAGCACCAACAAAAGACATTCTAACCTTATAGATATTTGTTTCTCCCCTAATATCAACACTAACATCTAAAGTGTCTGTTTTGAAGAATTTATCCATATCCATATTGTTAAAATGCTTTATAGAAGGTGCAATACTTGATCTTAATCTTCTTTTATATCTATTTGCACCATAATATTGGTTTTGAGGTGCATAATCAGCACCTTTCTTAGACTGCGATAATAATGCACTTCGTCTATCTTCTAAAAGGATATTTTTTGACATTATTAAATACCAAGTGGCTAGCCAGCAATTAAGCCAGCTAGCCATTTACATTTTTATTAAACTGTTTCGCTATAAGAATCAACTACTGCTCTATCATATTCGATAGTGCATCTAATCTTACGAGCACCATTAGCATCTACAGAAAAAGCATCTTCATCAATACTAGAAATCCAGCAGCCATCTAATCTCCAAGTTCTTACAATCTGATTGTAATCAGGAGTATATTCTATTAAGTTAGCAGTAACTTTATAATCAGCTTGCTGACCAACTGTTTGATACATTGGATTGCCAGATCTAGCCTGCCAAGCCATAAGAATATCTTTAGTTTCTGCACCTATGAAGTCATAGCATTCAAGACTACCTGATGACCAAGAAAGTACACCAGCATATTTAACTGCAGTGTTTCCTCTTCTAACCTCGATAGCATTTTGGCTGAAATGAGGAACTGATGCTGAAGAAACAGAAAGCCTAATCATTTCCTTAGCTCTTGGGAATGTCTTTGTTTCATTACCATATGCGGCAATATTATTTAAAGCATCACTGATAACAAAATCAAAGTTATTACCTCTTTGAATTTCAAATAATTCCTTATTGTCAGAGAAATGATAAGCACCTACACTAGTTGCTCTTGCTTGTTGTGCCATTTGTTATCTCCTTACTCTACCTCTGCAACAGTTACTTCACTATTCTCTAATTGAACTTGAAGTTCAAATACCTCAACTGAATTGATTGGTACAATTCTAATAGCTGCAAGAATCTTGTATGAAGGTACAGTTTGTCCTGTTTCAGGGTCTACATTATATTTTACAATACTATAGTCTGCAAGAATATAGTTAGATACCATAGTTTCTAATAATGGTGTAACTAAATTCTTGAAGCTTAACCATAATACATCTGTATTTTGCTCGAATAATAAGCTCTGTGAAGCTTCATATAATCTCTTCTTAATGTCAGAAACTGTGTCTCTAATGTTAAGGAATGAAGTAGCTTTAGTACCATTAGAATTATTTCTCAATGTTCTATTTCCCCAAATGCAATAGCCATAATTTCTAATGTATGTAATTGGGTTAATTGATATTGAAGCAGAACCTAAGTTTTCAACATCACCAGGGATAATCTGATACGAATCTGCAACATTATTTGTTAATGTGAAATTAGTATGTAATCCTGCACAATATGGAACTGGGCCTCTACTTACACCAGATACAGCTAACCATGGGTTGTAGTTCTTTAACTGTTGTGCTAAAGCACTTAAGAATGCTAATGAACCAGGCATTTGACTAATATTCTCATTTATGCCATAGTTATTTGATGAACCACCAGACACAGCTGCGTGTGTGCAAGTATACCAAGGTGTAAACATAGTTCCATAAGAACCAGTTTCAGTTGTTATATTTGAAAATTCATCTCTAATCCTAGTTATTACTGAGTATGTATCTGTAGCATAAATAGATCTATTTGGATTATTAGTGTGATCAATAAGTGCAACTGCATCTTCTCTTGTAGCAGCTAATCTGATCATCTGTTCTGCTAATGGCGATGTACCATAAACCTTACCTGAAGCATCAGGATCAGCTAATGGACCATATTCAAATGTTGGGTAGCCACCAGATGTGATATATTTAACAGCATAGTCGCCCATTGAATCGAATGAATAGTCTGAACCATTCACTGCACTAGCTTCATCATAACCATTAAATCTAGCCTCTAAGCCTTTATACATAGAAGTAACTGAAATGTCAGCACCTTTATAGTATACAGTACCTGATTGAACAGTCTCATCATCTGTTCTTACATAGTTACTCTCAACTTCGATGAACCAACCTTCAGCTACTGGACTAGCACTAACATTGGCAGGGTCGTTCATATCAACTGGCTCAAATGAGGAGTTCATCTGCTCATAATATACTGGAATACCTAATGATAATAAGTATAAAGCATATCTATATCCAGGATCTGGGTCTCCAGCTGATGTGCTAGTTGGGCCTTGGAACATAAGTGCTTGTTGAACAGTTGATATATAATATGCTTTAACTTCACCTAAAGCACCACCAGAAGCTTGGAAATCAATGTACATATCATCAGTGTAAATATATTGATCTCCGTATTTAACCATCCAGCCATTATCTGAAGGAACTGTTGATGATGTAAATACTAATAAACCCTCATAGCTTTCTAACTTCGGTAAAGCTGCCATAGTAACAGTTACAGTGCTTTCAACTGCAGCAGCAGTAGCTAAGTAATAAACAACACCCTCTACTGGCTTCCAAGTACTATCTACTGGTACATTGGTATAAAAACCTGTAGCTGTAACTGCTTCTATTGTGCTTTCTGCAGCCATAGGGGCATCATATGTAATGTTATTAACACCAGCAACTATCGAAGGTGTTGCAGGTGGCATATAACCTGGAATAGCATATGAAGGGAATCCATAAGAAGAAGCTGTAGCTATTGGATATGGCTGATCTGTAGGGAATGTAGGACAATCGTCTACACCACCATTACCAAATAATCTTAAGAATTCATACTTAGAAGTAACTAAAGTTGGAGTTCTAAACAGAGTAGCACCATCTGTGAATGTAGGTGAAGCTCCATTATTACTAAAACCTGGAACATATACTACATCGTATGAAGAAAGTGCTTCAACATTAGAAGTATTGTCAACTTCTGTTATAATAATTCTTTGCATTTATATTTCTCCATAATTAAACTTTTTAAGTTTCATTAATCTGTAATGTCTTCCACTAATATTTCAATTTCCGCGTTGCGGTGTTCTCTTAAATCCCATAAATAAGCATCATTTATGAGTATTAAAAAAGAAAGTTTTGTGTAGTTACCCTCTATAAATCTTTCTTTTTCATTTGAATTGTCTTGTATTTCTGTATTACCCAACTCTATTCTAGCAGTATGTTTAAATTCATCATACTCTTCAGTTTCTTTATTGTAAATACCAACTTTAGGTACCACAACTTCTAATGCTGGGTAATTAATAACATTAAATATCAAGTTTCTTATAAGTACATCTGCTTCCTTAGCAAATCTTGTATAAACATTTACTTGATATGATATAGATATAGGAATAGCATTTAATATTTCAGATTGCTTACTACCTACATTAATGTCTTTACCATCATAAGATAAAGGTCTTCTTGTTGTACCATCATTTATGATATTAAAACCTCTATCTCTTTCAATATATATGAGTGGTAATTTTATAGGTTTATCACCTGTTTTATCAGCTATTGTTTCAAATACTCTTGATGTTTCATTTGGACCAAATATTTCTATTTGTGAATTATGTGTCCATGATTTAAATTTTCTTACTAATGCTTCATCATATAAATATGTAGACATTTAATATCCTATCCTGAAGACAAAGCAAAAGCTTCTTCAATTTCATTTTCATCACGAGTATAATTTGTCATAGGTCTCACTTCTTCAGATTCAAATACATTTAAATCATCACTTGCTATTAAAGCATTTACATCAAGACCATAGTTAGCTTCATCAAATGCATTAGTATATTCTGGAACTATTTCACAAGTTATTGAAGCTGGGTAAACCATGCTTGTAGCCATTTTGACTACTCTGAATAATCTCCCATTTCCATCATCAAGTCCACTTGGAACTATAAACATACTTCCTTGTTGTAAATTAGGTAAATCATAATCTACATGGATAAAAGAAGAATTTTCATCTAGTTCAGACATCCAACCCATTTTTCTTAAAGTTTGTTGTGATGGGTGTTCATCAAATATACAACCAACTAATAAGGGTGGATTATAATTAGCATCTATTTCTGCATATGTAGTGTATTTTCTACCAGGCTTTGGAGATCTATAAATAACTCTTATACCTATAAGTTTACACATTTCTCTGAAATATTGCCTATGCTGTCTTATATCAGGAGTTAATAGGATACCATATTTTTGATTATTAGTTTCCATTATTATCTCCTTTGTATAATTTAGTTATCAAAAGAATCGTCACTTTGTTCAATAAACACTGAGTAATATGGATCTAAATAATCTTCATTTAAAGATTCATTAACACCTTCAAGCTTCATATCAAGAGCTTCTAATAGTTCATCGAACTTTATGGCCATAAATTATTTCCTTTTTACAGTACCATAAACTCTTACAGACTCATTAAGCTCATTTTTACTTCTATAGTTATAGTTTAATGATTCACATACAAGTTTATTGTCCTTTACAGAACCAGAAAGTTTATAAGTTTTCTTACCCCTACTAATTTGCTTATTATAACCTTCAAATTTGCCATTACCTAAAGATTCAAACACAAATTGAGTTTCTTTAATATTTCCAGAATCAAACTTAATAATACCTTCTATAAAAAGCTTATTATTTTTAGAACTTACACCAGTAGTTTTAAAACTTTTTACATTTTCATAGCAGTTTCTTAAATATGATTCACCAAGACCATTGAAAGATTCTTCATCAAAATCTTCAAAATCCTCTTCCCCAATTTCTTCTTCAGGCTCATCTTCAGCTTCTTCCATTTCATCTTTGATAGCTTCAAAATCTTCTTCATCATCTGTATCAAGAGCATCAGTAGCAGCATCAATTACTTCTGAAGATTCATCAGAAATAGGAACTATCATTTCTTCTCCAGAATCTTCAATAGACATATCTTCCATACCTATATCTTCTGATTCAGGTTCTTTCGGAGAAGTTTCAATAACAACTCCACCATCTTCTTTGGTAGTCATTGTCATTGTTTCATCTTCTGTAGTTACTGAAACATCTTCGATGTCTTCTTTTAACTCTTTATCACAACCCTCTTTAATAGCTTCTTTATCACAAGCTTCATTAATAGGATCTTCGTGTTTATCTCCGTGAAGTGCTTCAACACCTTCAAGCTCATCTACACCTTCAAGTTCTTCTACTCCACGAATTTCATCATTATCATAAAGCTCTTCAACACCATCAAGCTTCATCTCTTCTGTTAATGATTCTTCTAAATCATCTTCTTCTACTTCTTCAGCTGCATCTTCAATATCTACATCTGGAAGACCAACTTCTTCTTCTGTTTCTTCTTCCTCGAAAGAATCAGCTTGTTCTTGATTAAATGGAGCTATCTCACCAATAATAAAATATCCTTCATTTGACATACAATATGGACACTCAATATCCTTGCAAGCTTCACCTTCTTCGTCCATAGAAATATTTTCTTTATCCTCAAAGATATGACTATGGCATACTGTACATTCAAGAACTACTTTACCCTCGTAGGATTTTGCTAAATCTTCTTCTGCTTCTGCTTTAAGATCATAGATATCCATCATTTCTTCATCTGGATCTACTGCAGCATCATCTAAAAATGATCTTAATTCAGTTATTCCAGAAGCATCAAGAGAAATATCCTCTGATTCCAGGAGATTTAATTGCTTGAATGCCTCTGTAATGTAATTACTCATTTAATATTCTCCTTGTTAAACTTTTACTAATCTATAGGAAAATAAAGCTCTGAATTATTTACTAGAGCTTCCCTTAATTCTTTAAGTTCTTCTTGACCTTCTTGAAGAATTGTTTCTCCATCACCTTGCCATAAAGCATTACTTTGAGTATATCTAGATCTTATTCTACCTATAGTTACTTTTGTTAAGGCTAAAGAAAGTCTCACAAGAATATCTTCCCAGTATTCAGATTGTATCTCTTCAACATCTTTAATTACTGGTATATATTCGATAGTTATGTAATCAGGTGTACCCGTAGATGTATTAATATACAACTTTTTAGTAACTTTATCAAACTTAAATGCTAAATCTGTTGATGTAGTATTTCTAATTTGTTGTAAAGTTGTCCATGCGGAATAATTATATACGGCATCTTGGAAATATTTTAAATTTCCCATACCTGATAACATTTGCCATTGAGCTACTTGCATAGGATCATATGAAGAACTAGAAGTTGTATTACCTCCAAGTTCATCTGTCCTATATATCATAACGACATAATTTACATTTAATTCCTCACCATTAGTGTAATCAGGGTCTGATAAATCAATACACTGCTTAAATGGTATAGTAATTAATCTTGTAGTTGTTATATACCTCTGCAATTCTCTTATAGCACTTGCGATTACTTTATCTATTGTTTCATCTTCTAATTCGAATTCAAGTAGGTCACCAGTTAATTTTAATTTAATTTCATCTCTTACATCTTGTAAACTAGTCATTTCCACCTACTTTTTTATAAACTATTCAGCAGCTACAGTAACTGTGACTGTATAAGCTTTAGTTGAAGTACCATTTGCTGCAGTTACTGTGTATGTTACTGCATTTGTAAAATCTTTTGCTGTTCCACTAGCTGGTGAAACTGTAGCTCCCTCACTTACAACGATTGTCGGAGTTAATGCAGTTACATCTGTATCTTTAGGGACTGTAACAGCAATAGCCGTACCAGTAATAGTACCTGTAGCATCACCAATCTTAAATGATGTAATATCACAATCATCACTTAAAGGCATTTCTCCACCTTTAGGAATAATAACAGTATCTCCTAAGAGTACATTAATTGAAGTACCTTCAGCATTTTTGATTCCACCATGCCCATCATTAAAATAAGAACCAGAAAGTGAAACAGTAACTGGATCAGCATTATTATCTACATATGATAACTGACTATCTCCAGCACTAGGAATTGTTCCCATAGTACCAAAAAGGTGTCTAGTATCATCAACTTTCTTTTCATATACTAACATTGATTATTTCCTTTGTTTTATTTTTAAATATAATAATTCTTTAATAAACCTTTTGTGAACTCTTTAGAAGCTTTTTTAAGAGTTTCAAAATACTCAAAGCCATCTTCGTCACACCACTCAGGATTATACCAAGAAAATTTACTTGCAGCTTCCATAGCAATATTATCTAATGCATTAGATAATGTATCAAACATAAATTGCTCAAGTTCAGCTTCATTACTACTGTAATCTTCTACAAGGTATTTCTTGTTTATGCTTTCTACCATTTCATTTAATTTCATTATTATCTATCCCGGTAATCCTATATAACCTTCAGCATGATGTATTCGACTATCTAAATCGTCAAAGAAAGCTTTTACTGCTTCCTCATCAGTGAAATCTAAGCTTTCAATATCTTCTTTAAGCATCTTTTTTATCATAGCTAAATCGAAATTAAATCTATGAATATAATGATCTTCTACATCATACTTATTATTAAGTAAATATTCTAATGAATCATATCTTTTAATTAATTCATCTTCTACATTATTAATATCAAAATCAGGCTGTAAATAATTGAACACTCTTTCTTCATATAATCTATTTAAAGATTCATTTAATTGTGTTACTGTTATCATTAGTTTAATCCCAATCTATTTCTGATAAGAATACTTGTGAACCTAAATTGTCTACCTGTTTAATGTAATCATCATTTTTTATTCTACTAACAATTCTGCCAAGCTCTGCAGCTTTATAATCTTCAGAATAACCAGCATTTAGAGTATATTCAACTTTTCTCATATAATCATTATAATTACGAGCAGCATAGTCTATGTAGCTCATAATGTCGCGTATTCTACCACGATCATTTCCATCAGTATCAAATGGGTCTATTTGAGAATAAGCATCAGCAACTTTACGCTTAGCATCTATAATTCTATTATAGAAATCATCTAATACCTGATAAATCTTTTTACCAGCTACTTTTTCTAACTCTTTTCTATACCTCTCTGGGTTTAATATAGGATAACCAGATTTATCATAATCCTTACCCCAATAATCGCGACCAAAGTGCTTATAGTCTTGAGTACCTTGACGAGTATAATATGGGATATTTAATAGCTCTGATCTCATATCGCGTCTATCTTTACGCTTACCTGTAATAGCATCAGGGTTAACTTTTGATTTATCAATATATGCAAAACCCGTAGCTTTAGCTATTTTATCCTTCATAGGAACATATTTAAAAGCTTTACCAGAATCAAAATCAATTTCAGTATCATTTATACCTTCGATATAAACCTGGCCATTAGGAAATAACCAAATAGGTATAAAGTTTTCATTCTTCAATCTTTCATCTGTTCTCTTTTGAGGTACAGGCCCCTCAACAACCTTAGTGTTAGTAAAATCTATACCAGCCTTTAATGCTTTATCAAATAAGGATTTAGTGCTAGAATCATATTTATTCTCATCTCTTGCATTTATATAATTAGGTCTTTGATCATATGGTATATCTTTTCTAGCAGCCCAATCACCAGTATGATATTTCTTTATAGTGAGTAATCTATCCTTTAACCATTTAGGGAAAGATTCATCAAAAGCTTCTGTTAATGGTGAATGTGATGAATTACCTTCGTATAATTTGTCTAAACTTTCATTTAATCTATTTAAATTAATAATCATTTTATTAATCCTTTACCCACTTTAAATGTGTTCTATACCAATCTTTCTCACCTTCAACACATCTAAGTCTGTCAGCTTTATTTTCCCTAAAATTGGCTTTTACTACTATATTATCATCACAACCTTCAAATAACCCTCTTGGTAATACCTTTATACCATCTGATATAAATACCTCTTTTAAATTAGGGTTATGTGAAAATGCACCTGCACCTAAAGTAGTTACAGATGGTGGTATAATTACAGCAGTTAAATTTGAATTATTCGTAATAGCATTAGCATCTATATTTTGAACACCATGCTCTATAAGAATTTCTTTAACTGAAGGGTTTCTAATAATACCATTTTTACGAATAGTTTCTATGTTGCCAGGAATCATTAAAATAGGTAAATTTTCTAAATCCTTAATACCTTGCTCTGGTATAAAACTCATAGCGGATAATATATCAATGCCATGCTCAATCATATAAGCTATAATCTCACCCCTATCATATTTACTTATGCTAGAAGTTAAATCCTTAGCTAATTTAGAAAGATTTCCTCTTCTTAAATCCCGTTTATATTTTTTCAATATTTCTAATTGATCATTGTCTAAATTTGCCATTTAATTAAACCTTTAATCTAAGTTATATATGTTAGTTTGTTTTTGACCATGAATATGATCAATAAGATTTTGAGATTGACCACCTTTAAATAACAACCATACAGCTCCAGGTACAGTTACATTTTCAGTTATATCTGTAATGTCATCATCTGTCATGATAATAACATTATCAGGCTTTGTCTGTTTTATGTGGTCCATAATAGGTGTACCCCAAGTACCACCTCTTCCACCTGGATCCTCTGAATGTATAGAAGTATTAAAATAATAAAGGTTTATTTTAATTTGGCCATTTCTAACATAGTTATTTAATGTGCCTATTGCATCTTGACCAACTTTTGTTTTAGCAGAATCCCAAGAACCAGACCTATCAAAATATACATTAATAACAGGTATTTTACCATTATTGGTTCTCATTTTACCTTTTCGTATAATAGGTCCAGTACCATATCTTGGGTCTGTCTTCTTCCAAGTTCTTACTCTCTCTTTACCAACTTCACTCTTAATAAACCTATTAAGATTATCAGTAAATCTTCTTATAGAAGAAGAACGATATTTTTTAGCATCTCTCGCAGCTCTTTCAGCACGCTCTTTATAAATTTTATCAGATGCTTCACCTTGAGCAGCCCTTGAAGCTTCAGAATCTTCAAAAGATCTAGCAATTCTTTTTAATCTTTCTTCTTTACTAAGATCGTCTTCTTCAGCTTCACCATCTTCACTAGCTTCAGCTTTAGCTTGTGCCTCTCTTTCAGCATCTTCCTTAGCTAAAGTATCTTCATCTCCCTTTTGACCAATTTGTGGTCTACCTTTAGCTTTATTATCTCCTAAGCTAGATTGAG
>Ga0256405_10001257_pt1 | contig 71019 bp, 116 predicted proteins | sample RumenRJG_02DNA_FD_189096 | JGI IMG/M metagenome (GOLD analysis project Ga0256405, IMG submission 189096) | Bovine rumen microbial communities from Lethbridge, Alberta, Canada - RJG_02 | ecosystem: Host-associated > Mammals > Digestive system > Stomach > Rumen | place: Canada: Alberta...
TATGCGGATGGACTGATAACATGATCTACGCTATTGAGAATGTTAGAAGACAGAAACCATTCTCTGGCGCAGCTGCTCAATGGACAGTATCCTGTATGCTTCAGTTGTATTACTACTACATTGAGACACTTGCTAGAAAACCGGTATTTGCCAGACAGAACTGGGAATACGTCAAGAAATTCTATCACAAATGCTATAAGCGTATTGAGAATGATATTTCAGATCAGGTATTCAGTGAGATGTTCTCGATGATTTCAACCGATAAATGGGGTTCTGGTACAATGATCGGAATTATTCCAGAAATCGGTATCAAAGAGTTCTTCGACAGACTTCATGAAGATGAGTACGATGAGGATCATATTTATGATATTTGGGAAGACATGGAAAAAGACCCTGAATCAGCTCAGTTATTAAGAAATAACGAGGAATGCGGGGTGTGTAAGAAGGGCTATACAAATAGGCCTTTTTAATTAGTACTTAAGGTATGAGGTTGGGATCTGTCTCACTGGGATTCAGATCTGATAGCGACACTTTCTACTTAGATAGATGCATCGGAGATATTTCTCAAATGCAGCGTTTTTATTTTGCATTGCCGCATTAGAAAACCGTAAAACCTTGCCGATCTGGTTATTCCATATATCCGGAAAATAGACGTCACGGCGAACTCCTCATATTTTTAGAAAGGGTGATTTTATGATTAGAGGTACAACACCAACGTTCACTTTAACTTTAAATGATGAGACTCTCGACCTGACAAGTGCTCAGAACGTATATGTGACCTTTAAACAGGGTTATAAAGATTATGTTAAGGCCTCTGTCACAAAAAGCGGAGATGATATTGTTGTTAGTGAAAAAGAAGTAAGTGTATATTTAACCCAGAAAGAATCTTTACAGTTTAAAGAAGGTCCGTTAAATATTCAGGTCAACTGGACATATGCAGACGGATCTAGAGCGTGCTCTGAAATTGTAAAGATTGAGGTTAAAGAGAACTTGCTTCTTTCGGTTATTGAATGACAATAAAGATTCCTACTGATATCGATTTAGACAAAAGCAAAGATGAATTTGATCTGACAATAAAACCAAGTGAGACTGATATTTCTATTGACTCAGAAAGTGACGTGCCAATAGTTGCTGTTCTTTCAATTGATGAGAGTCAAACTGAGTTTGAAGTCAATGCAGAATCAAATCAGCACGCTCTTACTGTGTCTAATGATATTCAGATAAACGTGTCGACAGTTGATGTTCCGACGTATGCAGGACCTTACAAAGCGACTCCTAAAGCAAATAGTACGGTCGTATTAGAGACTAAGGATAAGCGATGCAAGGATAATATTACAGTTCTAAAGGTTCCAAGATATCAGACTCATAACGAGTACGGTACTACTTTTTATATTGCGGAGGAAGAATAATGCCAATTAATAAAGTAGAGTATGGCAATACAACGCTTATAGATCTGACTTCAGATACTGTGAGTGAAGATACATTATTGAAAGGCTATACTGCGCATGATAAGAGTGGAAACGTTATTACCGGAACTTACACGAACAAAATTGATCCGTATGAATATGATTATATTCCTGGTTATGTAAGTGGAACTACTTGGAAATACGAAAACAGTACAAATAATAGGTCTGATTTCTATACTGTTGAAGCCGACCATAGATATTTATTAAGCCTTGGTGCTTCTGTAGGGACACGATTCAGAGCATGCATAATTGCTAAAGATCCTGTGGGTTCAACCAAAGATATTTCAGGAACACAAATAATTAATAAAACGAATCCTAATGCTTATGATTACGTCTATTTCAAGGCCTCAATTGATGGATATTTGGCTGTGACTAAAGAGAATACTAGCCGAAGCGGATTCTTTTCTTATTTATATGACTGCACACCAGAAGAGTGATTTACGGAGGAAGAATAATGCCTATTAATAAAGTTATATTTGGTGGAGAAACATTAATTGATCTGACTTCAGATACTGTTGAAGCTAGTAAATTACTGTCTGGTTACAAAGCGCACGATCGTTCTGGTGCACAGATCACTGGTACATGTGATTACGATGCTAATACTTCAGATGCTACAGCTACTGCAGATGAAGTTCTGTCAGGTCAGACTTTTTATTCAAATGGATCGAAGCTTACTGGCTCAATGGTAAATAATGGCGCTATAGCAGGTACTATTTCAGCCAAGGCTGGTCAGTATACCATTCCAATTGGCTACCATGATGGATCTGGTAAAGTTTCAATCAGCTCAACTGAGCAAGCTAAGATTATTGCCGGGAACATTAAATCTGGTGTAGAGATTCTTGGTGTAACAGGAACTTATTCTGGCGATACCATTTCTGCACAGTCAAAGACAGTAACACCGGCAACAACATCACAAGTCGTAACTCCAGATGCGAATTACGATTATTTATCTCAGGTTACTGTCAATGCTATTCCATATGTCGAAACAGCAAACACATATGGCATCACAGTGACTATTGGTTAATTCAAAATTAAATAAGAAAGGAGCTGTTATATGAAATTTGACGTACAATCGTTCTTATATTTCGGCTTTGCTGTAACACTTCTTATGGCTGGTAATACAGCTTCTGGAGTGATGAAAGCTCGAAAGGACGGCTCTTACAATAAACAAGAGCTGATTGATGGGATTTACAGTTATATTTTATGGCTAGTATCAATCCTATGCTTAATCGCTGCCTCACAGATATTTGGCGGCGAATTCGAGATTACAATCGGCGGCACAACTTATACATTAGCTCAAGCAGTAGACATCACAAAACGTGGTGTCTATTTAGTTTGGGCGGCTAAGCTCATCCAGAATGTATATGAGTATGCCGGTATCAAACGGCAAGTAGATCTCGATAAACTCGTAGAGAATACTAATAAGAATCCAGTAGTACAGGATGCAATAATCGACCAGGAAGGTCAGGGATAAACCTATGGTAGATCTCAGTATAGATAAGATTAAATATGGTGGTTTATACCACTATTTCTTTTGGGATCCGAAGTTTAATCCATTAGCCACTGTAGAAAATGGACTTGCTAACTGTACTTGTTTCGTATTGGGCGACTGTGGTGTAACTGGAACACCAAGGCCCGTATCTAAAGCTGTCGGTGCCGCTAATTGGCACGAATATTTAGCAAACGACTGGAGCTTATTAGATTTCGATCGAAGAAAAGTAAAAGTCGGAGATGTCATTGAATGGACTAAAGGCGTTCACGTTGCTCGAGTTTTCAAAATAGAGAACGGAACAATTTGGGTCAGAGGTTCATTCTATACTGGAGAGCATGGAGTTTCCAGGTTTGGCGATGAATACGATACACGTAACTCGTTCCACAATACTCAGGAACTCTCTGACTATATGTCTCAGAAGTATCCTTACAGATTTTATCATGAAGTCACTTTAGAACAGGAGTGTAAATCTGTTGGAGCTGAACCAAAGTACATTCTCTCGATGCCTAGCACAATTGCTACGGTTGACAGAAATGAGAATGCCGATCAGCTTAGAACTTCTGACGAAACTCTTAGAATCCGTACATCTCCGTCTTTATCTGGTTCGATTGTAGGACATACACAAATCGGATATTATAACGTTTTATCTACTCAGCCTGCTTCAGATGCTGATAAGAAAGCCTATAAAGAGCAGCGTGGAGAAGATTTGAATTGCTGGTACGAAATCGCCAAGGATAGATGGTGCGCTAATGTCACAACTGAATTCCTCCCGAAGAAATCACAGACTGATATTACTAAGGCTATGGAAACTATCATAGCTGCAGTTAATGATCTTACTGATGAAAATACCAGATTAAAAGAAGGCATTAAGGCTATTGCTGATATTGCCAACAAATTACTATAGAAAGAGGAAACCATTTATGGAAAATATTACTTTTGGCGATCTCAGCACAAGTTTAAAATTCATCATTGAACTTGCTGGAGCTATTATCACCATTTACTTTGCTGTTAAGAAGGCTGTTGCTAAGGCATTTGAACCTTTAAATGCAAGAATGGATCAAATGGAAAAAATAATGAGCAAACGAATGGATGAAGTTGAGCTTCAGACGATCAAGAATTTCTTAGTTCAGGAATTAACAGAGATCAAGCGTAATGCTTATCCGCTTGATGAAATGACTAAGAAACGGTTCTTTGAGGAATATGATGCTTATATTGCCAAAGGACAGAATAGCTATATTAAGCATGAAGTAGAGGAGTGCCAGAAGAAAGGACTTCTCTGATAATAATCAAAATAGCTCCTTCAATTTACTGAGGGAGCTGTCTTTTATGGTGTGCTGGTTTTACCGGGATGCTACGATAAAATCTTTTGAATGAATCTCCTACCATAATAAAGCAAATGATACTTTTTCAATTGGCGTTTATATCATTTGTTATATCTCCTTTCTGATAATAGCTTCGATCGACTACACTAAACCAGCACACCATAAAGGACTTTAAATTTTCATTGCCTCTTATGGGAGGAGAATGATTATGAAAAACAAAGGAATGCCAAAAATAATTGAGAAAAGTAAAAGAATTAGAGCTTTAAAGAAAATTAAGGAAATATTCTTAAAATATTACCCGTTATATACAACAAACGATATAAGTATAATGGAGTTTGTTTTGGATAGGGCGAATAGAATGAGGAACGAAAAAATAAGAGCTCTACAAACTTATTATTCTCAATTAGCAATGGAATACGAAAACTATCGTAAGAAAGTTGAATCTAATTTAAAAGGATCTTAACAGGTCCTTTTAATTTTTCAAAATAGCTACTATATATAATAAGGAAGAGGCCGTTAGCATGGCGGACAATGTAAGCATGCAGTTTCTTTTATTTTTCTTCGCGTATTTTTCATAGTCTCTTATGAGAGAAGGGAGTACTAAACATTCCTTATTTATAAGAATCCTACGGAAGCATTTTGATAGAATAAGTGAAAGCGAGTCTTAATAGGACCGAGAAGGATATCACTGTAGATAACCGAGAATGTTTATCGGAAACTGGACAAATAAAAGGTTGAACAGGTTAGAGGATATAACTAAGAAATAAAATGGCTTAGTGTATTCGGCACTGCCTTTTATTTTTCTTATTCTATTATGAGGAGGAAAAAAAATGGGTATTTATAATCTTAATCATTTTAAATCAAAGAAGGATGCATTAATGTATTATGCAAAAGGTATGCGTGACTTTTCAGAAAAAGCCATGGAGTGTCTGAACAAAGACGAACCAGACTTTGCTGGAGCGGAAAGCAATGCCAGATGGGTTGATATTTTTTATAAACATTATTATGCAGCCATGATTTATGAATGGTTATAAAGAGGAATAATACATCCTCTTTTATTTTTCTTTCTCTCTTATGAGGAGGAATAAGAATTTATGGAACAGAAACATACATTTTATACATTAACCGGTTCCGAAGGAGAAAAATATTTTATGGAGGAATTAAAACCTCAATGCAAAGACGAGGTTATTATTGAACCTTTATATAAATATGAAGGAACTGAAGAATCGATTATAAAAGTAACGATCACACATAAAGATTTTCTGAACATTAGATTTTATATTCTAGCTAAAAGAGCATTAAGCTAATTGCTCTTTTATTTTTCTTATTCTCTTATGAAAGAGAGGAAATATTTATGGAAAAGAATTTAAATCTGAATTATGACGGTTTTGAGAACTATTTAGTAAAGAAAGCACCTTTATTTGATGGTATTCAATACTTGTTCAAATTTGATAATGGATACGGAGGATCTGTTATAAAGAACTACGGTTCGTATGGATCTGATGAAGATCTTTGGGAACTGGCTGTTGTTAAATACATAGATCCAGACAACGTTGATCAATTTGTACTTGTATATGATACTGGCATCACAGATGATGTAGAAGGTTACTTGACAGATGAGGACGTAGTTAATTTACTGTCACAGATTAGAGACTTATCATAGTCTCTTTTATTTTTCCACTGCTCTTATGAGGAGGAAAGTATTATGGATTTAAATGATGCTAGAGAAAAAGAATTAGAAGAACTTAAAATGTGGAAACGTGACGTTGAAATCGCAGGTGTTGACTTTCCATTTAAAGAACAGTGTTCTAATTGCAAATTTCTGAAAATTCAAATAGTAAGGCTATCTATTTGTAAAAAACAGATAAATGGAGAAGAAGTCCAATCTGTTGGCCCAAAGGTAGTTTGCTGCGAATTTGCAGAGTTATGCAAAAATGCTGTAGAAATGGATTATAGAATGCGAAGAAGAAACAAAAAAGATCACGAAGAAGCTAATAAGTAGCTTCTTTTATTTTTCATTGGCTATTATGAGGAGGTATGGCTATGAATATTGGTGTTACTATTCTGCTTATAGGTATAGGAGTACAGCAGGTATTAATAGGTATAGCTATAATATTAAGAGAGACTAAAAATAAGTAGTCTCTTTTATTTTTCCTATTCTCTTATGAAAGGAGAACAGAAAATGTGCGATATATGTGAAAGAGATGTGTATTTTGGTATTGGTAGAGGTTCTTGTACGAGTCTTGGAGATGATGCAGGAAGTATCGTTGTTTACAATTTTATTAAATTTAAATCAGAAGATAATGACGAATTGTCTCCATCGATTAATAACGAGATCGTGCATAACAGTAAAACTGTTTACCGTTCAGAACAGCACATTAATTATTGCCCATTCTGCGGACGAAAGCTAAAGGAGTCTGAATAAGACTCTTTTATTTTCGCAGAAATTACTGATTCTATTATGAAAGAGAGGAAATATTTATGGTTAAAAATGATAATGAATTTGTAGAAGAAACTGTTGAAACAGTGGCTATTAAAGTGGTATATAACGCTATGAAGAGCATTGCCAAACGATGGTCACCGATTATCAAGGCATACAAGTCCAGAAAAATAAATCATGAAATATGCCAGTATTTTCATGTATCAGAGTCTTAACAGGCTCTTTTATTTTTCAAAGTCTTTTACGAAGGAGGATATCTTTATATGACAAGATATGTTTATGCAATTACATGCGAACGTAATAGCAAATCTGGAAAAGACTGGTATGTATTGAATCCGGTATACTCAGAAGCTGAGGCAGCTGAAGCAGCATTGGACCAATGCAGAAAGCATTATTCTAAGATTGGCACTATTGACGGAAATGTGTATGAATGTAAATATTCAATGGAAAAAATAAAGGTTTCTGGTCCTGACTGGAAAGAAGAGTCTGAATAAGACTCTTTTATTTTTCTTGTCCTATTATGTAAAGGAGGAAATTCAAATGATTGACGAAAAAATTGTTTCAGAGTATGAGGCAATGGTTGAGAATCTGAGATATTTAGCTCATTATGCAAAAGAAAATAGTAAACATGATCTTAGCAAAGTTGAGGATAGATTACTTGGATATATCACCGATTGCTTTGCACTTAAATTAAAGAAATCGTTAGAGTCTGAATAAGACTCTTTTATTTTTCTAGTTCTTTAATAGAAAGGAGAGTTTTTATGCTTACACAAAGAACAAAAACTGTTGATGAAATATTTAGCGATTTATGTGATCCATTCGTTGATTTTAATCCAGATTTTGTGCATCCAGCCTTAATGGATGCATATGATGAAGGAAATAAACATGGAATGATTATTGGAACACTACTTGCAACAATATGCTTTATCGGTTATAAATTTGTAAAAGCTAAGAAACAAAAAGATAAAGAGTCTGAATAAGGCTCTTTTATTTTTCTGATTCTTTTATGAGGAGGTATTACATAATGAGTAATATTGAAATAAGAGAGTTTACTATTGGAGGTATTCCCGAGAATTGGAACGAGAATAAAATCTCATCACAAGGAATTCCATATTCAAGGTATGTTGCATCTTGGGCAAACAGAGTAGGCGATTTTAGTGGGTGTTATGCTAAAGTTAAGAATCCAAAAGGTCTATATCATAGAAGCTATTTTGTAGACTGGCTGGATCATTTAGGATTACCCGAAAATGAAGTCTATGAAATATATAAGATGTCATCAGAAGGAAAATTTGAATTGGAATGCGATGCAGAAAAATTCTACAAATCTTTGGAGACTAGCAAATAGTCTCTTTTATTTTTTCGCGTATTTTTCAGATTGTATTATGAAACAAAACAGAACCATACTGTTTAGTTAAATATTTAGCGTTATTCTAATTAGACTCCCATTTATATGGGAATTGGGGAGAGATCAATTAGAATTATTCAAACGCTTTTATTTTTCTTAGCCTTTAATGAAAGGAGGTCATTTTATATGGCTGGAATTATAAGAATGAAAGATGTTTTAGAAGGAAAAACTTTAGACGAACAAATCGCTTGGTTTAAGAATCATTTGGCGTATCAAGTTGGACGAAATAGAAGACTGGGTAAAATCGAAGCATATTCGGATATGGGTTTAACACCGATTCAAATTGCAGAAAAACTTGATCTTCCTGAGTCACATGTGAGACGCTGCATTCATGATCTTGAATTAGAAAAGAAGCGAATTGCAGAATCAAAAGAGTCCGAATAAGACTCTTTTATTTTTCGTACAGAGGTTACCGGTATTCGCGATAAAATCAATCTGTTTTATGAGGAGGAATTCAAAATGATTCGTTCCACTTGAATTTAATTCGCGTTTTTTTCAGCCTCTTTAATGAAGGAAAAGAGGTAATAATAATGAAAAATTTAGACAGAATTGCTTATTCAGATTACAGATTACTGAGAGCTCTTATGAAAGAGGGTGGCTTCACATTGGAAGAAGCATCCGATTACATGGAGAAGGATGAGACTTATCTGAGATCTTTAATTAGCTATTTTGGCTAATGCAGAGGGATTTATATCCCTTTTCTTTTTCATTATCATGCTCTTTTGTTTTTGCGATTTACAATTACGGACACAGGTGACAGAATTAAAAATTAGCATTGAATTACTAGATAGAAAAGGAGGTATATATGTCTATCTATAATTCTGAGGTTTCAAAAGCCAATCCATATTATATTTCAAAACACCGATATTATGAATTGAAGCATTTCTGTTTGCAGTATCCAGAGTTCAAAAGAAAATACAATAATCTATGTGAAAAAATTCCAGGTGGGATAATTCATGTAAAGTCTGATGATGTTTTGTACACGGACGAAAGCATAAAAGTACGTCAGGAGTATTTAGATCAAATGGATCTTATCAGAGAATGCTGTGATATGACCGATCCAGTAATTGGTGATTATATTTTTAAAGCCGTTACTCAAGGACTAACATATACATATTTTAGAATGCATGATGGAATACCTTGCGGAAGAGATATGTTTTATACGTTATATAGACGATTCTTTTACATTCTGGATCAGAAAAAGAAAGATATCGCGTAAAGCACAAAGTCTTTAATGAAGGAGGTCTTATTATGGAAGACAATCATTACATTCAGTATGAATTAAACAAGAACAAGGATCTTAGAGTTGAATTAGGAGGAATGTGTTTCAAAGATAAATGCAGATTTATTTGGGATATTATTCGCTATAGCTCCGTTTCGTTTGTTCTAAATAAGGAAACTGTTAGAAGGATGAATAACGTGACAAATGGTAAGAATCCTGATGGAGAAGAGCTTGATTAAGCTCTTTTATTTTTCCAGGACTTTTATGGAGGTAAAAGTTCATGGAAAAAGAAAGAAAACTTTATCGCTATGAAGGAGCTGTTACTCAGTTCGGGAAAGTAATACAAGATTTATGGAAGGCTGGAACTCAAGCAGATTCAGAATCCAGAGCAAAAGCTAATCTTATGTTCCAATATAAGGTTAAACATAAAATGGATAGATCTGCTAAGATTGAACTTCCTGGAAATGTTTATATTCCTGAATAAGAGCTAAACAAGCTCTTTTCTTTTTCTGATTCTATTATGAGGAGGAAAGAATAATGAGAAACAAAAGTTTAGAAAAGATTATTATTAGGAAGAGGAATAAAGAAAGCTTATACAAAAAGGTTAAGCGGATATTAGGTTTGACTGATCAATGTTTTGAAAAAATATTTAAAATAGCATTTAAAGATACTGATATTGATCTTAAGCCATATATTCACATCAGCGATTTTGACGATAAAATAAGCTATAAATTATTCAATAAGAGCTAAGCAAGCTCTTTTATTTTTCGCATATTTTTCATGCATTTTTATGAACATAGGAGGTATGAAAGAAATGAAAAGAATGTTCACAATTTTAATGGTTTTATGTGTTTTATTAGGTGCAAGTGGATGCACGTCTATGAAGACGTATAAAGCAGAAGATTTTGAAGTTTATGATATTATTTCAGATCTCGATGACTTGAAGAAAGATGTCGAAGGAGATGGCGTAACAATGAATTACGCCGTTGTTAGAGGATTTGACGGAAAGTATACTATCAAGTTAGTATTTATATTTGGAGAACATAACTCTGAATGGAAAACACGTTCGTTCAGTTTAGACGAATTCAAAGGAGGATTCGCTGATTTTGAACCGGATGATATTTTCACATTTAAGGTTGATGGGAAGAAATATGATTATGACACTACGATGGTGCTTCTTGAACATTACTCAGATGGCGTAATTGATTAAGTTAGAGTCTTCGGACTCTTTCTTTTATTTTTCTCTGTCTATTATGAGGAGGAATAAAAAATATGAAAATCATTAGGAATGAAAATGAAATGAAAGAATCTTTAAATAGAATTGAGGAACTTGCAAGAAACATATATATCGCAAGACAACATGTTCATACTGAAGATCTTTATTCAGATGATAATATTATTGCTAATGCTTTAGAGGTTTTAAGTCTAACAAAAAATTTAAAAGAGTCTATTCGATAAAGGCTCTTTTATTTTTCATATCCCTTTATAGAAAGGAGAAAAACAAAAATGTGCAAATATTGTGAACAAGATGAGGACAGAAATTATTTAAACATGTTAGGAAAACCAGTATCAATGAGCTTAGGCAAGCTTGGAAAAGCGACAGCCGATTTGGAATTATATGTTCCAGACGACAATGACGGAAATTATGAGCTTGTATACGCTGTTGGGTTGGTTTCTTATGGTTTTGACGAATTTAAGACAAAATCTGTTAGAATCAAGTATTGCCCATTCTGTGGACGAAAGTTAAAGGAGTCTGAATAAGACTCTTTTATTTTTCTAATCCTATTACGAGGAGGAAGAAACAATGATTATTGATGATTTAAAAGAAGTGTATATTATTAAATGTAGCTCAGATTTGGAAGCTAAAAAGATTGAAAAACTGCATCAAAAGGATATTCATACATGTTATGGATTCGCATGGACATTTGAATATTATGGACAGCAAATCTTTAACGATAAAGTATATTTTATGTATGTAGTTCCTAAAGAAGCACTTTTAGCAACCGAGTCAAACTGCAATAAAAGGTCACAAATTGGAAGCTTCATTAATCATATTTTGTATTTTCAGAATTTAAAAGAATCTTAACAGGTTCTTTTATTTTTCTATGTCTATTATGAAAGGAGGAGAATATTCATGATAAATTCCAATATTCGATTTGAATTAGTCAAGAAGACATTATGGGATATTTACGAAACTGCAGGTGAAATCATGGAAGCTGAAAAGAATAATAATTCAGAATTATTTAATAAGGCAATGGACATCAGAGCAGATTGTAGAGGAATCCTGAAAGAAATTGATTGGGATGACTATTTCAAACGACAGGAATCTGAGGAAGCTGAATAAGTTTCCTCTTTTCTTTTTACGCTTATATTTCCTTCTCTATTATGAGAAGAGGACTACGAGAGTGCTTGGTTAGACAAGTGAGAGATCCGGTGATCATGTTAAATCGAAGGCGGTTCAACTCCGCGCATCGAACTTCTTCTCTTATTTTTCGTATTCTTTTATGAAAAGGAGGATTAATGATGGATATTTACTTAGTACTTAGAGTCGATCTGGATAGTAATGTTCCTAAGTATTTAGGAATGTTCACAGATGACTATGCAACTGATGAATTTATTGACTCATATTGTAAGTATAACGATATTGATCCAAATGAGAAGGATGATATTATCCAGGTTATTTTGCTAGAAGGCTAAACTGGATGAGGGATCATTCTCTCTTCTTTTATTTTTCCGGTTCTATTATGAGGAGGAAAAATTTATGAAAAATAAGATTTTATCTACAATTACTGTTGGTTCAATTACTTATGGTTTGTATCAGAAGATTCAGAATTTAAAACTTCATCATGCAATCGAAGAAATTGATACATATGTTGATGGGATTGAATGCGAATCTATGAGCGGCTTAACAGGAATTAGACTAGCAGTAGACGATATTCTTAAACAGAATGAAATTCTTTCTAAAGAAAATGAAAAACTAAAAGAGTTGATTGAAGCATCAAAAAAGAGCTTAGAATAGCTCTTTTAGTTTTCGTGTAAAGATCAGTTCCTATTATGAGGAGGAATATTTATGAAAAAGAATATTGAAAGATCTAGAGAAATTAGACAATGGCTTAATTTACTGACAAGATGGTTTACGTTTGGTGCGATTGTTGATTGCACAATCAACGATGGTAATACAATTAAAAGCATTGGAAATTGGATTAAGTCAAAATGGAGTTCTCTAAAATCTCAATTTAAAAAGTAAATATTTAAAAATAGTAAAGAGCTTTTATTGCTCTTTATTTTTTTTTTCGTTTTTATTTCTTGCTCTTTAATGAGAGGTAAATACAATGAAAAAAATTAAAAGAATAACACACTTAATCAGTGGATTTATTACAATGATGTTATTATTAGGCGTATTATTAGTATCAATTTTGATGCTATATTATGATATTACTAACTTATATGCAATACTTACACTGATATCATCTATTATTAGCTTGAAATTATTTTTCAAGGTTTACAATCCAGAGATTGAGCGATTAATGTAGTCGCTCTTTTCTTTTTGTTCGCGTAAATTACAGCCTCTTTAGTGAGAAAGATTAAGAAAAGAGGTAATAGAACATGAAGAAATTTATTGGTTTAGTTTGCTTATTTGCTGTGTCAGTTATCAGCTTGATCGGATTAGGAAAGATCATAGCTTATGATTGGCCGGAGATTGAAGACGAAGCCATAAAGGGATTTGACTATATTATGGAACGAGTCGATCTTCAGCTTGATGATGCTGGTAAAATCATCGATGAAAAGATAGTATTTGTCTTAAATAGAGACTAATACTCTTTTCTTTTTCATGTTCTATTATGGAGGTAAATCAATATGTTATTATTCATTTTAAAAGCTTTGATTATTACTGTATTTGCTACCGTTGGATATTTGGTAGCAATTAAGATTTCAATGAACGAAGCTAAAGAATTTGTAAAGGAGTATATTGAGATGCTCAGAGAAGAGAGTGAATTGTAAACTCTCTTTTTCTTTCGCGATAAAACCATCCTCTATTATGGAGGTAAATAATTATGTTTAGATTCATTTATTGGTTTATAGCATTTATTATGTTTGCTGGCGTAGTTATATTAGTAATTATGGAAGACGAACTTAGTGAAGAATTAATCAATGCAATTAAAAGCATTGATTGCTTCAAAATAAGTATTCCAGGATTGTTATTGATGTATCAGCTAGTATTTGCAATGATGAGTATTTGCTGGCCATTAACTTTGATCTTAGCAGGTATTATGTACCTGAGCATGAAAGAGTCTGAATAAGGCTCTTTATTTTTTCTTTCGCGTTTTTTTCATGCCCTTTAATGGAAAAGAGGTATGAAGAAATGATTAGAACAATTGTTACATTGGTCATTTGCATGATCTTATGGGTCGGTATGAGTGGACTTGAAAGGAGCCATTCATAACGACTCTTTATTTTTTCATACATTATTATGGAGGTGATTTTATATGACAAGAGAATTCATTAACAAGGAACTTACAAGTATTAAAAGAAACGCTAATTTAAAAAAGCTAGCTTTAGCATTTATTGGTGGTTTAGGAATCGGATCGATTGTTAACCATTCGTTTAATGCTGGAGTTCAATATGGCCAAGCGGATGCTTGTGAACGAATTATTATTGAATCAGAAAAAGAGTCTGAATAAGGCTCTTTATTTTTCGCGTTTTTTTCATTGCCTTTATTGAAAGGGGGTTGATTAAATATATGAGTATGAAAAACAAGCTAATCAGGGCACAAGCCTTTTACATAGATAAAAATGTAAAGGAGGGTGTATCGAGTTAGCCTGCGGAATCATACCTCTTATTTCTCAAACCGCAGCAAGGAGAGGGTCTATATGCATAGGCTCTTCTCCTTTATTTTTTTACAAATTAAGAAAGGAAATAATTATGGAATTCAAAATTACAAAAGAACAAGTCATTATTGCATTAAGTTTTTTCGGTTTAGGTTCAGGTGCTGGCGCCTTACTTCAGAAGAAGTATGACGACTACAATACTCCTGAAGAAAAGATCATTCGCATGAAAGAAGAGGAAGAACGTCTCAGAATGAGAAAGTTAGATTCCGAAGAAGCAGCTGCGAAAGCTCAAAAAGCTAATGCTGAAGCGGAAGGAACTAGGGCTTTAGTAAGAGAAGAACGCTATAAGATTCAGCAAACAAAGCTTGCTTATCAAAACGAGATTACTCCGGCTATTGAAGCTAAAATTCGAAAAGAATTGCAAGAGTATATTTCAAAAGCTGATGGCGTCTACGCTAAAGCTAAGGAAGAGCGTTCTAAAACCGAGCAATTAAGAAAAGAGATAGAGCACGAAAAAGAATTGGCCAATCTGAAACTTGAATTAGCCAAGACTTTGAAGGAAAATCTCACGACCACTGAAAGAGAAGTAAAAGTCATTTACAAGAATTCTAATAACGAAGAAAAAGACGAGGAATAAAAAGTGAAATACATGCCTAAAGAAGTACAAGATGAATTAAAACTAGACATTAAAAACGGAAAGATTTGGGGATTAAAACTAATCAAAACACCGATACATGCAATTGAAATAAACGTATACGCGCAGATATTTGATTGCCCAAGAGAGATTGTCGGTTTTGATGATAATTGTTTCTATCTAAAAACTAGGCGTTGCGAACCACATTATCTTGAAGGAACCTATAATCCGGTTAGCTATTACGAATCGGATTTTTCAATTCCTGATGATATTTACGAAGAATGCGAAGCATATTATCAAGCCTTTAATTATTATGATGGAAACATTCTCAAATCTATTACCGAAATTGGAAATCCTGTAAATGAAAAAGACAGAATCCAAGAAACAGTGTACGAGGTTATAAGGAGCTATTAAATATGAGCTATATACAATATGTCATATTTTCATCTGTGGTATTAGGGCTATTAGTTGGCGTTATTGGATCTATGATTATCACTTATCGAAAAGTAGATGCAATTATGCATATTGATATTTCTAATCCGGAAAAAGACAAGTATAATTTGATGATTCTTTGTCCTATTGAAGAATTACATAAACGTAAATATTTGATTGTTGAAGTAAAGGAAACTAAATAAATATGAAAACGTATTATTTGGCAATTCGTCATGGTGATATTTCAGCTGTTTATAACGAAAATGGAGAGTTCGTTGACGCTTATACCACAAAATGCGGAGAATACAGACAATACACTAACGAGAATGATTTTCTCGACTATTTGGATTATTTAGGAATTGATATTAACGAAGTAAAAGGAGAGTAAACATGAAAGAAAACTTTATCTACACTACATCAAGGTATGACGAATTTGTCTTTAGAACAGCAAATCGTGATGTTGACCTCAAGCACATCGATAAAATCGCTGATAGCATGCTTGAAAACGGTTGGCAGGGTGCTCCAATTGAGGTTTCTGTATTGGACGATGACAAGCTTCAGATTGAAGACGGCCAGCATCGTTTCATGGCTGCTAAAAAGTCAGGAACTCCTGTCAAGTTCATGGTTGTCAAGAACATGTCCATCTATGATGTGGCGAAAAAGAACTCCATGAAGAAAGGCTGGTCTGGAAGCGATTATGTTAAGGCATATGCTGAAGACGGTAATACCAGCTATAAGCGGTTGAAGAATCTCCAGACAGAGTTTCCTAAGGTAAGTTTGTCGGATATTCTCGATGTGGTCGTAGGAAAACACAAACAGGATAACCTTAAAAGAGGTTATGTTCATATCAACGATGAACAATTCTTTAAAGCAAGAGAAGTCTTAAAGTCGCTTGTCATTATGAACGAAAGTCTGAAAACAATTGGCATCAAGACAATGTCTAGCTATAAGAAGATCTTAATCGATCTGCTTATGAATGATATTATCGATGCCCAGCGTATGATTGACAAGCTTGATAAGCATGGAAGAATGATCTTGCCAGCTGCGGCTACTAAAGATCAGGCCATGCAGTATCTTGAGGCTTTGTATAACTATCATCAGAGAGATAAATCGACGGTGTTATTTAGAGAACAGTTAAAGAATAGGCGTGTTTAAGCGTCTATTCTTTTCTTTCGTATATAGGTGACTGATTTAAAAGATATTTTAATAAAGTACAGGAATTTAAAGGAGAGTAAAAATGGAGCTCAAAGAGGCAATTAAATATTGTGAAGAACATGAATGTGAAGAATGTCCAATGACCGAAAAACGTACGAAATTTGAGAAAGAAGTACTTCAGATTCCGTGCTGCTTTAACTTACTTGATATTTACAAAAACAAGGAAGAACCATTGTTTGATTATGAATTTGATCCGTCTGAAATAGTAAAACCAGATAGCAATTTAACAATGTCTTATGAGCCAGTTGATGATGATATTCCTTCAAAACACGAGACTGTTTTAAAAACTGACAAAGTATTACGTGGTCCTGATATTAGCGAATACAAGAAGTTTAAATCTCTTTTATCAAGAGCGAGAAAAATATGTGCAAGAAAGGAGAGTAAAAGATGAAGAAACAGACAAAGAAGACCGAGGAATCGGTTTTTATTATTAGGAATATTAGTGAAGCTGGACGATTGATGGCAATCTTCCTGGCTAATGGTTATGAAGTTCATATCAATGATATTGATAATGAAGGCCATAAAATGTTTGAAGTACGGGTAATTGATAATAAATAGGAGGTCGATGTGGCAAGAAGAGATCCATTTGATGAAATACGGATATTTGGTAAAGTCTATTCGATAAAGAAGATCCAAAAGTTATATGAAAAAGATAAAGGTATTCCTCCAAAAATGATAGATGGAGGCATAACAAATATTTGGATCTGCCCAAAATGTAATGAAATACACCAAATATATGATGTTAAGAATGATACATTTTGCTCAAAATGCGGTCAAAGAATTAAATGGCCTAGAAGAGAACTAAAAGATATTACCAAACAAGCTAAGAAAGGAGAGTAATGTTCAAGAAACAAAAAGATGAAATAAAAAATGATATTAAAGAAGAGATTTCTGAACTAATGGAGAGCGGTAAAGTAGTTTCGATTGGAATAATGGCGATAAGTTGTCTTACTGTTGGTTATATTTTAGGTTCTATAACTACTGGAGCAATGTATAGAACCATTATTAAAATAAATCATTGATATTTTCGTTAAAAAACCATTCTCTTTAATGGAGGTTAAAAACTATGGAAGAAAAAACAATCAAAAACTTGGAAGACACAATGAATGATTGCCTTGACAAAGCTTATGCTTGCGATGCAGATTCGGAAGACTACACGAAATTGATCGCTAAAGCTACAGCAATTGCGAATGTTTTAAACGAGAATAAGAAAATTGATAGTGAAAAGGAAGTTGAACTCAAAAGAATTGAGCAACAAGAACAGATCACTACAAAAGATATTTTTGTCGTTGGAGCGCCGATTGCTGCTGGCGGAATCGGATTAATATTTAAATCGTGGGTATTAAGAAATCAGCTCAAAGATATTACAGAATTTGAAAAGACAAATTCGTATGTATCTTCCGCTGGAAAATGGATTGTCGGAACACTAAGAGACATTTTTAACTTTAATAGAAGGGGTTTATAAACCTCTTTTATTTTCGCAAAAATTTCATATCCTCTAATGAGGAGGTAATAGAACTTATGATCACTTTAACAGTTATAGTAACTATTATTTTATTCGCATTATTAGCGTTATTAATGTGCCTATTAACAGGAGGATTTACAGGAATTCTAATAGTAGCGGATATAGTATTATGTATTGTATTTGTGGGATTTTGTTTTAAAGCCATATTTAGAAAGTAGAGAGCATTAATAAATGCTCTTCATTTTTTCAAAGAGTATTATGAGAAAGGAGTTATTGATATGGAGATTAAAAATGTAAAAGATGTAGAAGACGTCGAACAGAAAAACGAAGAAACTCAGATTAGCAAAACCGATAAGGATTTTAGCCAGGTGGTCACCTGCTTAAAAGAAGCAGTAGTAGCAGGTGTATCTACGCTAGCATTCGGATGGGTTACTTATCAAGTTTCTAATGTAATCAGTGCGGCTAAAAAGACTATATCAAAATTAAGAAATCGATAAAAAGAGCTATAAAAAGCTCTTTTATTCTTTGCAAAGGAGAAAGAAATGAATACTACAGATTTTATTACAAACACGTTTTTTAAATTATCCAAATTAACAAAACAGCATACACCGGAAATTTTAGCTGGTATCGGTATTGGAGGATTTGTTACGACAGCAGTTCTTGCGGTCAAAGCAACTCCTGAAGCTATTAACAGAATTGAGGAGAAAAAAGAAGAATTAAACGTTGACGAACTTACGCCAGTGCAAACAGTAAAGGCAACTTGGCAGCCATATGCTCCTGCAGTTATTACTGGTGTTAGTTCGACATTATGCATCATTGGATCTGTGTCAACTAGTTTGAGAAGAAGCGCTGCTTTTGCAACAGCTTATGAACTTTCAAAAACTGCATTTGACGAATATCGCGCAAAAGTAATTGATACGATTGGTGAAAAGAAGGAACAGAAGATTCAGGATGCAATTCTGCAAGACCATGTTGACGATAATCCTCCGGTTCAGAATATTAATATCATCGCTCCTGGAGATGATGGGAAGTTTAGAAGTTTATATTTAGAAACTGTATCTAATCAATACTTCTTGTCAACGAATGAGGACGTTAAGTACGCGATTAATAAAGGCTATGACGAGATGAATAAGTCATGGGAAGAAAGCATGAGCTTTTATACATGGTTGAATATCCTAGATGATAAGCTGACTGAAAATTTACCAGATTGTCAAGCTGATATGTATATGTGCTCTGGATGGAGTAGAAGCACTCCTTATGAAGGCTTTACTGCAGAAATCGGAGATCCTATAACTGTTCATGGCGGTAAATGGGATGGATGTGCTTGTTTCCCAATTGTATATGGAGAATATCCGACAACTGGGTTCAAAAATGCTTACTGACTGCAACAAGCAGACTATTGGTTTGAACGTCATTACTGGTGGTAGTTTATATTCGCGTTTTTTTCATGAGCTATTATGAAACGAAAAACTCGTTAGAATTAGGAGGAAATTTACATGGCTAAAGATTTAAACGAAGTTAAAGTTACTGAAGAAGTTGTTACGGATTCTGAAGTTGTAGAAGATGTTTCTTCTAGCGACTCTGAAGGCTTTAAGTTAACACTTAAGGATGTAGCTGGTATTACTGTAATTGGCTTAGCGGCCAAGGGACTTGTGGATATTGTAAGTCCTGGCGTTAAGAAACTTGCAGATAAAACCGGAGTATCTGAATGGTGGAACAAGAAGTCTGAAGAACGTAAGGCTAAGAAGGAAGAACGGAAAGCAGCTAGAGAAGCCAAGAAGGCAGCTAAAAAAGCAGCTAAAGCTGAGTCTAAAGAAGAACCAAAAGCAACCGAATAAGGTTGAACGGTTATCGTTAAAAGAGAGGACATCATCATGATGTCTTTTCTTTTATATTTTGCGAAAAGAGAGTAAAGCCAAAACAATGAAAGGACAAAAATGCCAGAAATTATTACAAGAGATACTTTAAATCAGCCAAATAACGAAGCCGAAAAGAGAGAAAAGCAGGCTTCTGTTGTATCCGCGCCAGCAAGAGACAAAAAGAAAAGTATTTGGCAGGAAATTAAAGAAGAGTTTATTGCAGAAGATAGCAGGACAGTCGGTGAATACTTAGCAAAAGATGTAGCAGTACCGTTACTTAAAAGTATGATTCAGACTGTTTTGAATAATGCGGTTGACATGTTCCTTTATGGTGGAGCTGGTGCAAGCCATGGAAGAACTACCTATGGGGGGTATAAACCAAATAATGTGTCTTATAGACCTTATTACGATCAGAGACCTGCAAATAACAATGGATATTATTCAAAGCCTAGAACAGCTTATGGATATGACTATACAGAAATTGTATTCGAATCTAGAGCGGATGCGGAAGCGGTTTTCTATAAGATGATGGAAATTCTCAATATGTATTCAGTTGTACGTGTTGCGGATTATTTAGAGATATCTGGACGAGATAGTAATTATACCGACAACAATTACGGATGGACAAGTTTGGAAAATGTTCAGATAAGAAGATCACGTGATGGTGGATTCTATTTAGATCTACCAAAACCAATGGCTATTGATTAGAAAGGATTTATATTTTATGAATGCTATTATTGATAACACTTTATCAATTATCAAAAAGCATGCGCCAACTATTTTAATTACGGTTGGCGTAGGCGGTATAATCGGTGGAACGATTATTGCATGCAAGGAAACAAGAAACATTGATACTGTTCTTGAGGAACATAATGAACAGATGGACATGATTCATACAGCTCAAGAATCTGGACAGGTAATCGATGAAGAAACAAAAATCGTTGCCGAATATACAGAAAAAGATGCAAGAAAAGATGTAACAATGGCATATCTTTCTACAGGATATAAGTTAGTTAAATTATATTTGCCATCAATTCTATTAATTGGTGGTTCTATCGGATGCATTATTGGATCCCATAATTTAATGGTAAAACGAAATGCAGGATTAAGTGCTGCGTATATTGGATTATCTGAGAGCTATAACAAATATCGTCAAAATATTATTGACAAATTCGGTGAAGCTGCAGATGCTGAGGCAAGATTTAATATTAAGGCTAAAAAGGTTAAAGGAAAAGACGGAAAAGAGGATACTATTGAGTATCAGCAAACAGATATTATGGAAGAAGCTGATTTTAGTAGGTTCTTTGATTCTGATTCAAAATTCTGGGATCGCAATATTAATATGAATCTTATGACGGTCCATTCTGCTCAGGAAGCTTTAAATAGACGTTTAAAATCCAGAAGATCACACGAGATTTCATTTAATGAGATCTGTGGTGAATTAGATTTAAGGCCGGATACTGAAAGAGGTAATGTTGTTGGCATTAAATTTAGACCTGGAATCGATAAAGATAGACTTGATGAACACGGAATTCCTCAGATTTTAAATATTCAAGTTTATGTTTTAAATAATGGACATAGAATTAAAAAATCTATTAGCGATGCTATTTCTGATGGAGATTCCATGGATTCTGTAATGCTTCTTGATTTCGAAGGTCTTGAACCATTAGTTTAATTGATATTTGCAAAGGAGAGTAAAAATGAATAAAAAGATTGCAGTAGCAATTAGTTTCTTAATTGGAGCTGCTACTGGTTCGGCTATTACGTATTATATTCAGAGCTCAATTAATGAAAAAAATAAAGATGAGTTCTACGAAAATGAAGTTAAACCTGCTAGGGATAAATATCTCAAGATGATTGAAGAATCATCTGAAAAGTCTAAAGAAATTGCAGAAAAGAATCGTCAGTTAAAAGAAAAAATGTTGGATACATACGATAATCTTACAGAAGAATTAGGGTATGTTACTGACAAAGCGGAGGAAGTTAAAGAGTCTATCAAGGAAAAGGTAGACTCTTCTTTATCTGCTGCACAAACTTTGATAAACGATGTTAAAGAAAATATTGTCGAACCATTAACTGATTCAAATGAACCAAACATATATTTTATTGAATCAGGAGATTATGGTGATAATTATACAACTGCGTCTTTGGTCTATTATACAAACGGAATTATCGTAAACGAAAATGATGAAGTCATTGACGACTATGAGGAACTGATTGGAAAAGATATTTACAATCAACTTTCTAAATTATCAGAACAGCATACTGATATTTGCTGGGTTAGAAATGACGACATTTCAACAGACTTTGAGATTCAACTAGCAGATTACGATTTTAACGATTAATCTGTAAGGAGGTCCGATGATACATAAGACTGAAATAGATAAGATTAATAATGAATATTTTGAATGGATGTATCATCTGGTTTGCAACAATGAACGAAGAAATAAAATTTCTTATCGAAAACTATTATATTTCTTGCATGCATCAACATTCATTCCGAAATTAGAAATGGATGATAACCGTAGAATAGACGGAATCGATTTTAGGTACCGATTTGGCTATGAAAATGGTTATCCGGATACTTATATTGATGAGTATCTCAATACAAGAGATTGTAGTGTTTTAGAAATGATGATCGCTCTTTCTTTTAAAGTTGAAGAAGAAATAACAGCTGATTACCAATACGGCAATAGAACCGGACAGTGGTTCTGGTCAATGATTGTTAGTTTAGGTCTAAATAGTATGGAAGATCGAAACTTTAATCGTGATTATTGTACAAAGGTAATTGATAATTTCTTATCACATAATTATGAATTTAATGGTAAGGGCGGTTTATTTACATTGGAGCATCCACATAGGGACATGAGAGAGGTTGATATTTGGTGTCAGTTTATGTGGTATTTAGATGAAAATCTTAAGAAGGAGTAGATTATGGCGAAAAATAACAAGATTGATTTAAGTAATATTGATGTTAATTCACATGAATTTACATTACATGCATTAGCAATTCTGTTTGATAACGATAAAAAATTACATAAGATGTTTAGAAAAATTGTTAAAAAGCACAACTTTGTGGTCGTGTATTGTGCAGGAATGTTCTTTTATCAGTGGTACAAGATCGAAAAAATAAAAGATGAAATAAAGCAATTAAAAGAAAAAGAAGAAAAAACTACCGAATAAATCATTAAGAAAGGAGAGTTTATATGATAGATTTCTTAGTGATATCTAATAAGGTTACGAAAGGAACCGTAGAGATCTATCCTAAATTTAAGATACAAAAAAGCTCTGATCTAATGATTCGTGGCCGGGATTTTTATGCTATATGGGATGAAGAAGCTGGCGTTTGGTCAGAAGACGAACAGGATGTAGTAAGACTAATTGACAAAGAACTTGATAATTATGCTAAAGAGAATAAATCAAAATTCGATGGCAATGTACGGGTTCTTCATATGTGGGATGCATCGACTGGCATGATTGATAATTTTCATAAGTATTGTCAAAAACAAATGAGAGATAACTATCATATGCTTGACGAGAAATTGATATTTTCAAATGATCCAGTTAATAAAAAGGACTATGCAAGTAAAAGACTAAATTACCCTTTACAAGCTGGTCCAATACCGAATTATGAAAAAATAATGTCTACATTATACGATCCTGAAGAACGAGAAAAACTTGAATGGGCTATTGGATCAATCGTTTCTGGTGATTCTAAAGATGTACAAAAATTTATTGTTTTGTATGGTGCCCCAGGTTCTGGTAAATCTACAGTATTGAATATTATCCAAAAATTATTTGATGGATATTATGCGGTATTCGATGCCAAAGCGCTTGGTTCTTCTAACAATTCGTTTGCTCTTGAAGCATTTAGATCTAATCCTCTAGTTGCGATTCAGCATGATGGCGATTTATCAAAAATCGAAGATAATACAAGATTAAACAGTCTGGTTTCTCATGAGTATATGACTGTCAATGAAAAATTTAAAGCGACTTATACGAATAAGTTTAAGTCGTTTTTATTTATGGGCACGAATAAACCTGTAAAGATAACTGATGCAAAATCTGGTATTATTCGAAGATTAATCGATGTAGTTCCAAGCGGAAATAAATTAAGTCTGAGTGAGTATCGTAGACTCGTTAAAGGCATTGACTTCGAGTTAGGAGGAATTGCAGCTCATTGCAAAGAAGTATATCTCCAAGATCCGGAAAAGTATGAAGATTATATTCCAAAACGTATGATGGTTGCATCTAACGATTTTTATAACTTTGTACTTGATTCATATTTCACATTTAAAGAAGAAGATGGAGTAAGTTTAAAAACTGCTTGGGAAATGTATAAGACATATTGCGACGAAGCAAAAGTATCTTATCCATTATCAAAAAGAGTTTTTAAAGAGGAGCTTAGAGACTATTTTGAATCTTTTGACGATAGATATTTAGGCGATGATGGCAAAAGAGTAAGAAATTATTATTCAGGTTTTAAAACTTCAAAATTTGAATCTGGAGAATCGGATAAAAAGAAAAAAACTAAAAAGTCCGAAATTGATAGTAAGCTTATTCAGTTTAAAAAGCAGCCATCGTATTTTGATAAAATCTGTAAAGATTGTCCTGCCCAATATGCGAATACGAATGAAACGCCTTCTTATTCTTGGGCAAAGGTTAAATCAAAGTTGAAAGATATTAATACTTCAGAGCTTCATTATGTTAAGGTTCCTGAGAACCATATAGTAATTGATTTTGATATTCCTGATAAAGATGGTAATAAGGATTTTGAATCAAATCTTATAGAAGCAAGTAAGTGGCCAGCAACATATGCTGAGTTAAGTAAATCTGGAAAGGGAATCCATCTCCATTATATTTGGACCGGTGGAGATCCTTCCAAGCTTAGTCGAATATTTGACGATAAAATTGAAGTCAAAGTATTTACTGGTAATTCTTCTTTAAGACGAAAGCTAACGGAGTGCAACGATCTTCCGATAGCAGAATTAGGATCTGGTTTACCATTGAAAGGAGATAATAAGGTGGTAAATTTTGAAGGAATAAATAATGCAAAATCATTAAAAACCATAATAAAGCGATGCTTAAATAAGGAATACGATAAACTTCCAAGTACAAAGCAAAATATAGACTTTATATATAAAGTTCTTGAAGACGCTTATACCTCTGGACTGAAATATGATGTTACAGATTTAGCAAATGATGTTAGAGTCTTTGCTACTAACAGTACACATAATTCGGAATATTGTTTAAAACTGGTGAATAAAATGCATTTCTGTTCAGAAGAACCTTCGGAAAATACCGAAAATGATGAAGAGAAAAAGATATTTTATGATATCGAGGTCTTTCCAAATTTGCTACTAGTTAACTGGAAATGGGAAGGTGACGATAAACCAGTAGTCAGAATGATTAACCCGGGAATGAAGGAGATCGAGGAATTATGTCAGCATAAGCTTATTGGATTCAATTGCAGAAGATATGATAATCACATCATGTATGCGAGAATGATGGGTTACGATAATGAAGCAATTTTTGAATTGTCTAAAAAGATAGTTAATGAAGGAAGGGGATTCTTCTCAGAGGCATATAATCTTTCTTATACAGATGTATATGATTTCTGTACGAAGAAGCAATCTCTTAAAAAATGGGAGATCGAATTGGGAATTCATCATCTTGAATTAGGTCTACCATGGGATCAACCTGTACCTGAAGATTTATGGGAAAAGGTAGCCGAATATTGTGATAATGATGTAATTGCCACAGAAGCTGTATTTAATGCAAATCAAGGAGATTGGATGGCTAGACAAATCCAAGTCGAATTAGCCAAGAGTCTTCATGGTATAAGCAATGTCACGGTTAATGATACGACAAATACGCTTTCTGCAAAGATCATATTCGGTAATAACAGAGCACCTCAAAGCCAATTTAACTATCGAGACTTATCAAAACCGGTTTCTTATAAAGAATACAGTCAATATCGTGAAAGGTTTGGAGATGATTATATTTTCAGAATTTTTGATGAACATGGACTGCCTCTTTATAAAACGTATGATGGTAAATCAGAACTTCCAAAAGGATATTCTATTCTTCCATTCTTTCCTGGATATGAATTCAATATCGAAAAGATAAAAAACGAAGAGACTGGAACAATGAAATTCAGTCCTGTATCAAGATATCTTGGAGATATAGTTGGAGAAGGAGGAAGAGTATACTCAAACCCTGGAATCTGGACTGATATTTGGGATGGAGATGTAAGCTCAATGCATCCACATTCTGCTATCTATGAAAGATTGTTTGGGCCGGTATACACAAAAACGTTTGAAGATATTGTTGACGCAAGAGTTGCCATAAAGCATAAAGACTTTGAGAAAGCTTCTACTATGCTAAATGGTGTTCTTACTCCTTATCTCAAAGACGAGTATTCGAAATCATTAGCGCAAGCGTTAAAGATCGTTATCAATTCTGTGTACGGTTTGACTAGCGCAAAATTTGCAAATACATTTAAGGATCCACGTAATGTAGACAATATAGTAGCAAAACGTGGAGCTTTATTCATGACATTATTAAAACAGCAGGTTGAAAAATGGGGTTATATAGTTGCCCATATCAAGACGGATTCAATAAAGATTCCTAATGCGACAAAAGAGATCCAAGACTTCGTTATTAGATTTGGTAAAGAATATGGATATTCTTTTGAAACAGAAGCAGAGTTTTCTAAATTCTGTCTTGTGAATGATGCAGTATATATAGCCAAGTTTAAAAAACCAGAAATTGATAAATCTGGCAAAGAAATTTGGTGGACTGCAACAGGAAAACAATTTGCTGTTCCTTATGTATTTAAAAAGTTGTTCTCAAAAGAACCTATAGTATTTGAAGATCTATGCGAAACTTTCCAGGTTACTTCTTCTTTATATTTAGATATGAATGAAGGTCTTCCGGATGTTTCTGCACTAGAAGATCAGGCCAAAAAGCTTGAAAAAGATATTAAAAAGTATAATGGTCCTTTAATGCGAAACATGATTGACCAGAAAGAATCTTTGGAAAAGCGAATTGCCGAAGGTCATAACTATAGATATATTGGAAAAATCGGATTATTTACGCCAGTTAAACCTGGAGCAGGTGGAGGTGTATTAGTACGAGAATCCAACTTAAAAGGACAGACTAAATATGATTCGGCATCTGGAGCAAAAGGTTACAGATGGCTTGAATCAGAAACCGTAAAAACACTCGGATTAAAAAACCAAATTGATCGGTCTTTTTATGATGCGCAAGTTGATGCGGCTATTGATACTATATCACAGTATGGTGATTTTGAATGGTTTGCTTCCTAATGTAAACCATTTAAAATAGGAGTCGATTATATTTTCTATATGGCAAGCCCAGCCTTTCTTTCATTGTGATAATACCTCTTATTTATACGCGACATATAGGGGATATATCGACTCCATTTATATTTTATAGAAGGCATTCTTAATTGAATGCTTTTTATATTTTTACTTATTTAACAAAAAAGAAAAGGAGAATTTAAAAAATGAGTAAAGTAAGTATTGATTCTAATGGAAAGTTGTTAATTGAAGACGGAGCTATTTTGTACCGTAACTTCGCAGGTCGTGAAACTGACTTTAACAGAGAAGGTGACAGAAACTTCAACGTAATCATCGATGATCCTGTTACTGCTCAGCAGATGCAGGAAGATGGCTGGAATGTGAAATTTAGAGCACCTAGAGATCCTCAGGATAATGGCATCCATCACATCAAGGTCAATGTCAATTTCAAGTCTGCAAGAGGACCTAAGATTTATATTCACACTGGAAGAAGTGTAGCTGAACTTACAGCAGAAACTGTTGGAATGCTCGACAATGCTGATATTGAGTCAGTAGATATGCTGATTAGTCCATTCCATTGGGAAAGAAATGGCCAGTCAGGTATCTCTGCATATCTTGATACACTGCACGTTGTAATCAAGGAAGATCCATTTGCGCATAAGTATGCAAATTTAGAACAAAATAACGCTAATTACGGAGGTTAATCTACATGATAAAGCTTCCAAACGATCATCCTTTCTCGGTTTTTAATGAATATTTTTACATGGAATCCGGCACATCAAAAATGCCGATTTATTTATGGAAAAAAGGCGATAAAGGGATATTGGTAGAGCTTTATATGAACGACCTAATAAGCGGACCTCGCGGTAGGATTTATTCTTTAAAATTTGATGGTGATTATTACTTTAATCTGGATAAGAACCTTAGAAATATTATAGGTTCAACAACAGATGATCTATATGACAAGATGGTTCAAAATATAAGACTGGAGTTAGACAAATTATGAGTGATAATTCAAGACATGAACATTTCGCTAATTTTGCTTTTTGTAAATTTTGCGAACATAAGAATAAAGCGGAGTCCGATGAACCGTGTTGCGATTGTTTGGACTACCCAACAAATATTGAAAGCCATAGACCCATTCACTTCAAAGACAATGGGTCTTTGGCTAGAGCATTAAAAATCGCAAAAAAATTAACTAGCAAAGGAGAGTAAAATGGACAATTTAAACCATGGTGGAAATCCGGTTGCCTTAGAGCATCAGGTTTTCCCAGCTTTATCTGGACGGTCAAAAAGAAAACTGGAGAGAGCGCAGACAGTTCATCTTAAAGCTATTTGTCCGCAATGTGGCGCACCGAATATGAAATTCCGAAAGGTTTTGTTCATAAAAGGTACTGCAATTCAACACAAAAAATGGTATTGCAAAAATTGCGGTAAAACAGCAACGAGAGGGGAGCTTAAACATGTCAAATACGCTTAACAAAGACTTCTATTCATTCATCCCGTTGTGGATTCAGAATAAACTCGATATGAAACTTGTCATCTATAAAGATGAAGAATGGTTCGAACCGGCATGGAACACATATAGAAAGATTTGTCTTACTGTTGCATTCCGTGATATTCCGGATCCAGATGTATTTTTCGCAAAAGCTGAAGCTGACTTCCCAAACCCACCATCATTATCTCTCACTGCAAGTGAAGATCTTACTGATGCGGTTTCGTTCGAAGAACGCACAGATGATATTTTAGAAAGCACAGAGGAGGTAGGAAATGAAGAAACTGCTAATGTGGATAAAAGCACTGTTTGCCCGGCTGTTCAGAAGGCAAAATTCAAAAAACACAAGCTATAATATTAAGATTCTTCCAGAGAATGTATCATATATCGATTGGATTGACTCAGTTGAACGTCAAGTTCAGCAAGTTCGAATAGACCATGCTTTAGGATGGATTGATGAGGAAACTTATCAAAATCACATGCTAGCATTTCAGGAAAAAGTAAAAGAGATATCCAATTCATATTTGAATTACTTACGGGTTAATAATATAACGCCTATCTCTGATGATTTAGTCTTAGCTGAATAAGGAAATGAATATGGGATTAGGTTTATATGATTACCAATTAAATGCCATTCGGAACATGAAAAACGGTTGCGTATTGTGCGGAGGTGTTGGGTCAGGTAAATCTAGAACAGCTCTTGGCTATTATTGTAAGGAAAACGGTATGGATATTTACAGTAACGATCACACGTCGCAAAGTAGTATCACCATGAAAGACTTGTACATTATCACTACCGCTCGAAAGAGAGACTCAAAAGATTGGGAGCTAGACATGGCTCCTTTTCTTTTGTCTCCCGATCCAAATATTGATATTTACAATCATAAAATTGTTATCGATAGTTGGAATAACATCCAGAAGTACAAAGAAATTAAAGATGCCTTCTTTATCTTCGACGAGCAAAGAGTTGTCGGCAGTGGGGTTTGGGTTAAATCTTTCTTAAAAATAGCTAAGAGTAACAGATGGATTTTGCTAAGTGCAACACCTGGTGATACCTGGTCAGATTATATTCCGGTGTTCATAGCAAATGGCTTTTACAGAAATAGGACAGAGTTCAATAATGAGCATATTGTTTGGAGTCGATTTACAAACTTTCCTAAAGTAGACAGATACTTAGGAACGCAGAAACTTAATCGATTACGGAACGAGATACTTGTTGATATGGATTTTCATCGTCATACAAAACGTCATTATGAAATCATTGAATGTGATTATGACAGACAATTGTATAAATCTTTAACTAAAGAACGATGGGATCCATTTGACAATTGCCCAATTGAAAACGGTTCTAAACTGTATTATTTACAAAGAAAAGTGAGTAACGTATCTGATGATAGGCAAGCCAAACTAATCAGTTTATTAGTTGCTCACGATAAGGCGATTATTTTCTATAACTACGACTATGAATTGGATATTCTTAGAACGATTCTAGACGCAATTGGAGTCCATTATACGGAGTGGAATGGTCATAAACATGAGCAAGTACCTACGTGTGAAAAATGGGCTTATTTGGTCCAATATACTGCTGGAAACGAGGCTTGGAACTGCATAGAAACAGATACAATTATATTTTACAGTCAGAATCCAAGTTATAAAGTCCTTGAACAGGCATCTGGACGAATCGATAGATTAAATACACCATTTGAAGATTTATACTACTACAGACTTAAGTCTAATAGTCCTATAGATGTTCGAATGAATATGGCTCTTCAGAATAAGAAGAACTTTAATTCTAGAGATCTTGTTAGGACATACAATCAGAAATACTTTTCTAAGCCTGAGGATAAGGTGGAAACAAAGCTGAATGATATTCAGTCTGATCCATTACCTGATTCTTGGACAGATAAGACTAAAGAAGATCCATTCAAGAAAGAGACTTATATTCAGACAAGATTGTTCTATTGAGGGGAGAAAATGGCAACTCACTATCAGTATTTCATTCACGCAAATCTGGACGCAGATTCTCCAATTATATTTGAAGGAAGCAGCGTTCGTGTTTGTGCAAGATTCAACACAACTGCCAGGCATTTAGCAACAATGTTTGCACGTAACAATCCGGTTCTTAAAGAAAGATATTTAGTTACAAGAATGCCGTTAAAAGAGTATTACGAAAACCATGAAAAAGAGAAACGGTCTAGAAGTAGAAAATCAAAATTTCAAAAGACACTCGATATGGTTGAACTCATGCTTGACAGGCATGGTAATACGATTATTTATAAGGATCACGACAAAATAATCAGTCGACTTGAACAAGATGGATATTTTGTTAAAGACACTCATGAACCAAAAAGGATTATCAGGGGAAGCTCTTTAGGTGATCACAGGGGAGAGGTTTATCCAGAATGCTGGATATTAGAACTAGTAAGAAAGGAAGTATGCAATGTTTAATATTTTATTATCTATCTTTTTAGTAGTCTGCTTTTTATTTACTTGGGCTGGAATGGGCACAATTATTAGAATGCTCAAAGCTAATGAGGAGGCTCACGAGAAATTCCGTAAAGCTGAACTTGATGTTTTTGATAAGCAAATTAGTGCAACAAAACTTGTAAACGAAGCAATTAGAAACGATATTGAGCTTACAAATAATGTTAAATATGATCTTGATATTATTCATGGAGAAGTCTTGGCTGTTAAGGAGCAAACCAAAAAAGCAGAAAAGAAAACAAAAGTAAGTAAAAAGAAAAAAGTGGATGATACTGATTCATCAACTGTTTCCACTAGGGAGGATCTGGAACAATTATGATGGCGTTTTTAGGCAATCTGGTCTGGTTTGTTATTGCTTTGACCATAATCATTATATTTCTTATCGTAGCGATTATAGGCCTTGCTTGCCTTGACTATACGCTAGATTCGGATATTAAAGGGGCTCTGGTCAAATGGCTGGGGCCTCGTCCCGTTTTAAGGAAGATTCACCTTAATGTTCTTAGGATGTTTAAGAAATTAGATAAAGCAAGTTACAAGGACGATCCAGAAGGTATCTGGAAGGGTGATGAAGATTATGATGCAGAAATACATGAATTATTAGAACAAATTGAAAAGGAGAGTAAAAAATGATTAAAGTTGAAAATATTGACTTTTGGGGTTTTGAACATGCTATTAGAGGAATGCGCAATCCTTTAAATAGCTGGGCTAAGAGCGATTCACTAGCGTTTGGCACAGCAACTATTTACGCGGACAACGAAATTGTAGCTGAAATGATTGGTCCAAACGATCTAACACTGATGAAGACACTTTATCAAGCTGGTCCAGAACATCGTAAATACTTAAGACAGATCTTTGTATCCATGGATATTACTGCTCCTTTGTATTGGTGGAAAGAATTCGATACTTATAAGGTTGGTACGGTTGCAAACAGTTGTAGCACAATGCATACAATTCATAGAAAAGAATTTACATTAGACGATTTTAGTTGTGAGCATCTGATTAATGGCACATCAAAAATAATGTTGAACGGAGTAATTGATTTAATGAACCAATATAGAAGCCAATATTTAAATACAAAGAATAAAGAGTATTGGTGGCAATTAATTCAGTTACTTCCATCTTCTTATAATCAAAAGCGAACGGTCACGATGAACTATGAGAATGTCGCGACTATCATCAGGCAAAGATCACATCATAAGCTAGATGAATGGAATAATTTCATTGATATTCTCAAAGAGCTTCCTTACGTGAAAGAGATCATGGAGGAAAGTAAAGAAGACAAAGTAAATAATAACGAACCTAAGGTACCTTATACAAAGGCTATTTTAAAAGTATAGGTGAAACAGAATGATTATTATTACAAGAGTTGTTATATATCTTTCTTGCGTTGTTATTATGTTTTGCTTCGACAGAAATAAAGATATCATTGGCGATATTGCACTTGGACTTCTGCTTATTGCAATTGCATATGCTTGTGCAAACGAATAGGAGAAACAAAATGAGCAAAGAATTAAAACCATGTCCGTTTTGTGGTGCGGAGGTTGAACTTGAAACGATACCACTTTGGCATGGAAGTCATGGCTATCATGGATGCTATGAATTTAGAATTACATGCAAAAAATGTGGTGCACAACCAAGTTATCCGCAGAATGATACAGTATACCGGTCTAAGGATGAAGCAATAGAAAATGTTATTAAAGTATGGAACAGAAGAGCAAGCTAGGAGAAACAAAATGAAAGCTGTAATCGTTATTGATATGCCAACAAGATGCAGTAAATGCTTATTTGTTGAAGAATGGTTTAATGAATATGGTGAAAAATATTATTACTGTCCATTGCATAAAGTGACTGTACCTAAAAATGGTGATGCGTGTGAGAAATTAAGACCTTTGCCACAAGAAAGAGAGTTTGGCAAACAAAACATAATGCCAATAAAGGTGGACGGCAACAGTTTCACTCTTGGATGGAATGCTTGCCTAAAGGAGATAACAAAGTGAAAGCAGTATTTATTATTGATATTGATTCAAACAAAATTGACAGTGAAATAAATTATATCAGTATTGGCGATTCTGTTATAGTCCTTCCGGCAAATGCTAGATTAAAGCCTTTTCCAGACAGAAAAGAAGACTTGCATTATCCTTGCAATGAATATTTGCAGGCAGTAAATGAAGGATGGAACGCTTGTCTTGATGAAATAACAGGAGAAACAGAATGAAAGATAAAAGCCTGTTCATTATTATATTTGTGGTTTTGAAACTGTGCGGTTTAATCAATTGGTCGTGGTTGTGGGTCTTAAGCCCGATTTGGATAAGCGTAATCATTTCAATCGTTGTGCATGCATTATAGGAGAAACGGAATGACATGGGAAGAAGCGATTAAATATTTTAAAGAACATGAATGTGAAGATACACCAGGGTATAAAGATGAGCAGAATGATAAAGAATGGAACAGACTTTTGAGCAAAGTCCAGGAGAAACATAATGAGCATGAGTGAAGAGACATCGAGGATTCTGTGGTCTCCACTGTATAATTCCACCGAATCAGAAAGGAGAAATATTATGATTGAAAACAAATACAAAGTTTATATTAATGGACATCTGACAGCAGATAATATGCCTTTGGAAGATGCCATGATCTATGTCAAAGCTATTTTCGAAACTTACTACAATGATAATTCAATTAAAGTACAGATCATGCCTGAAGAAAGGACAAGCAACGTTGAATGAAAGAAAGAGTTGGAGCCATGCTTGTCGGCATACTTCTTAGCGCTGGATTGATATTCAGTTTCGAAGTCAACACTAGGGACAAGCAGTTTGTAGGCTTCTTAATGCAGGCAGTTGCATTGATTCTAAGCATGGTGCTGTACTAATGATATTTAGGAGAAGAAACAAATGCTGACTAAAAAGGTTACGCAGACATTCTCTATCAAGCTTGGTCCTAAGAAAAGTAGAGCGACTAAGATTCGTAAAGATGAGCTCCATTTATATTTGCACGAGCTTGGCATTGATGAAGACAACGATGCAAAGTATTGGTGGAATGTCTACGAAGACAAGAAAGCTAATTACTGGATCAAAGTCTTTAATTGCCCAGTTGAAGAATGGGAGCTACTAGAAGACAAGCTGCAGAAGTCTAAACGTAAATGGATTATGCTTTTTGAAATGGGGAGTTAACTATGACGTTTACTGAAATATTATGGATGTCCTTAATGGTGATTCTGGTTGTTATAGCGATTAGTGCCTTAGTGTCAATAGTGCAAGATCTTGACACAGAGATAATTGAACTTAGAGAAATCACAAAGCTTCAAAACGCTTGCATTGATTCGCTTAAAACTGACTTAGAAGAACTAAAAACTAAAGTAATACAGAAACCTAAGCTGTCTCGTAAGAAAGAACATAAAGCTGAATAATTATGGCTGATAAGTTCTTTTATATTTGTGACGCCAAAAGAAAGATAGCTGATGGTGCTTGCAGCGGAGCTGCCTGTAAGTATTTGAAGAAAGGAGAGTGTGAAAGAACAAGTGACGAGAAATACGCAAAGAACAGGTTTGATCGCGATCATTTTGAGTTTGTTACTTATCAGTCTCAAGGTGATCTTGATATTTACTCGGAGAAAAACAAAAAAGGAGAGTATATCTAAATTAGCTAAGAAGATCGACGAAATGGCCGATGTAAAGGAAGAAGATATTCTATGAAGGATGACGACTTTTACTTATTAGCTAAAGAGACAGTCTTAGTTTGCATTAATAAAATAAGGGAAGCTGCATGTGAAGAACCAATAACCGAGAACTATTTGAGTGTAATTGATATTACACGTGATCTGGAAAGTGGTTACTATAATGCGACTATCGCTTTAAGAACTGACATGTCTAAAAGATATTTGGTATGCTATAGCAGCGACACCGGAGAAATCGTGGTAAGGGAGTACACGCAAACAAACGAGATGCTCTTTACCCAGGATGACACGATGTCGCTTTTACTATATAGTTAGTCATTTGATATTTATAAGGAGGAAGAAACAATGACAGACAAAGAAAAAGAAAAGATGCATGTAGAGATCGATCGAGCATTCAAGCAGGGCTACACTAAGGCTCTGTGCGAAGAGAACGTTCCTGTTTCTCAGATCGCTGGCCGTCTTGGTGTCAATGCATCGACTATTCGCGCTTGGAAAAAGAAACTTTTCCCTATTGCTGAGTAGTCTTGGCAGAGCTCTGGATATTCTCTAGGGCTCTTCTTTTTAGTTAGAAATGGCACTAAAAGATATCTGTACGAACTAGGTTTTAAAGCATATAAGGACGAAAATTTGTGGACACTTTTTTGGCCATTGGACACTTTTTTCTGGGTTTTGAAAAATTTTTAGAACAGAAAAATGAAAATTTGGACAAAAAAGTGGGTTTTTGGCCACTTTTAAAAAATTTTTGGCCACGAAAAAAGCCTTTAAAATAAGGCTTTTTTGCACTTTTGGACACTTTGCCCACTTTTTTCTTATATTTATATGAAAAGAAAAATAAATATATAAATAGTTAGAGAAAAAAAGTGGGTTTTTGTCCACAGCTATTTTTTCTTCTAAAAATCAGTTCGCGTAAATTTCATGCCCTGTTATGAAGGGAGAAGTAATAAATGCCGACTTTTGTATGTTTGTGTCGGTTATTTTAACTTGCTCTCTTTCTTTTTGTGTCACAAACGTTTTTGGAGAGGAGCGCTTATGAAGAAAAAGAAAATTGATATTTTAGAAAGAAATTTTCAGAAAGACTTAATTAAAGAAATTAAGAAACGTTTCGAAGGCTGTATGGTATTTAAATTAGACCCACGGCTTATTCAAGGTGTACCAGATCTATTGATATTATATGGACCGCATTGGGCAGCTCTTGAAGTTAAACGTTCCATGCATGCTTCGCATCGTCCTAATCAGGACTATAGAGTGAAGCTTATGAATAAAATGTCTTTCTCAAGATTCATTTATCCGGAGAATAAGGAGAGTATTTTAAATGAATTGGAACAATCATGGAAACATTGAAGGTACTCATGCATTTCTAAGTGCGTCGAGTTATCACTGGCTTAACTATACAGATGAAAAATTGATATCTGTATTTAAAAGCAAGCTTGCTGCTCAGAAAGGAACTGAGCTTCATGACTTTGCTTCTAGATGTATTAAGTTAAGACAGAGACTTCCTAGATCCAATAAAGCACTTAACGCTTTTGTTAATGACGCTATTGGATACGGTATGGATTCAGAAATTCCTTTATTCTATTCAATCAATTGCTATGGTACTGCAGACGCTATATATTTTGGCAGGCAGCGTGGCTCTGACAGAATGATATTACGAATCCATGATTTGAAGACTGGTGAGATTCCAGCAAAGATTGATCAGTTGTTAATATATGCATCTCTATTCTGTTTGGAATATGGTTTTAAACCTGGAGAGATGGATATTGAATTAAGAATCTATCAGGGTCATGAGGTTGTGTATCATAATCCTGCACCGGAAGAGATTTTACCGATTATGGATCAGATTATTAGGTTCAGCAAATTAATTGATGACGTTAAGGCTAGGGAAGGAGTGAACTGATATGAGTAACGAGAAACCGTCTCTCGATGATTTTTTAATGCACTATGGTATTGACCACATTAAAGGCACTCCTGGTTCTGGAAGGTACCCATGGGGGTCTGGTGATGCGCCTTTTCAGCATTCTGGAGATTTTCTTTCATTTGTTAAAGAGTTGAGATCTAAACGATTAACTTATACAGATAACGAAGAATATATTCTAAGAAATGGTGAAAAAGTAAAAAATCCAGACTATGGAAAAACGTTTAAAGGTGAAACAGCTGTAGCTAAGATGCTAAAGATGAGCACAACTGAATACAGACAGGCTATTACTCTTGCATCAAATCTTGACAAAATGGATAAGATTAATAGAGCCGAAGCTTTATGGAACACACTTGATGAAAATGGTAATCATAAATATGGCTATTCTGAGATTGCCAGAAAAATGGGATTACCAAATGAGTCTTCTGTAAGATCCTTATTAAAGCCATCTGTAAAAGCAAATATTGAAGTTGCTCAGAAAGCTGCAGATTTTTTAAAGGAACGATTAACAGATCTTTCTAAAGATGATCCAAAAGCAATGATTGATATTGGACCTGGCGTAGAAAAAGAACTTGGAATTACTAGAACTAAACTAGATAATGCCGTTTACATTCTTGAAGGTGAAGGATATAAGACCTATGGAGGTCGTATTCCGAATGTTACAGATCCAACAGGATCTAGGCAGACAACGATGAATGTAATTGCTACTCCAGAAACAGAGTTTAAAGATTTCTATAATTATGAGCATATTAAAAGCTTAAAAGAATATGAAGCAATAGCTAATGGTAAAGACTTTAAACGTAAATTTGAGTATCCTGAATCAATGGATCCAAAAAGATTAATGATTCGATATGCTGAAGAAGGCGGTAAAGAAAAAGACGGTCTTATCGAATTAAGGAGAAATGTTCCTGATCTTTCTCTTGGTGAAAAGAATTATGCACAGGTAAGAATTCTTGTTGATGGAGATAGATACTTAAAAGGAATGGCCGCTTACGCAACAGATCAGTCTAAGTTTCCAGATGGAGTTGATGTAATCTTTAACACCAATAAACATGTTGGAACTGAGATGAGAGACGTTCTTAAGAAGATTAAAGATGATCCAGATAATCCTTTTGGCTCATTGATTAAAGATTCAGAACAAGGCGGACAGTACTACTATGATTCAAAGACTGGAAAGAGACTTGAATCTAAATTTGATAGCCCTAATGCTAAATTAGGTTTAATTAATAAAAGATCGGATGAAGGTGACTGGGATAACTGGAAAGATACATTATCTGCTCAGTTCTTATCAAAGCAAAACCTTCAATTAGTTAAGAGGCAATTAAATGTAGCAACTGTTGAAAAGCAGCAGGAATTAGATGACATTAAGAGTCTTACAAATAATACAGTTAAAAAGTATTACTTGGATTCTTTTGCTAACGATTGCGATTATGCTGCGGTGCATTTAACAGCTGCCGCATTACCAAGACAGAAGTTCCAGGTTCTTCTTCCGGTTCCGTCAATGAAAGATAATGAGATTTATGCTCCTAACTATAACGATGGTGAAAGAGTTGCATTAATTCGTTATCCTCATGGTGGATTATTTGAAATACCAATTCTTACTGTTAATAATAAACAGAAAGATGCTGTAAAACTAATTGGTAAGAACTCTAGAGATGCTGTTGGTATTAATGCTGAAGTAGCAGATAGACTTTCAGGAGCAGACTTTGATGGCGATACTGCAATGGTAATTCCTATTTCAAGCAGATCTAATGTTAAGAATGCGCCGAGATTAAAAGGATTAGAAGGTTTCGATCCTAAAGATACATATGGTTGCGATCCTAAGAAGACTTATACAGATGCTAAAGGTAATGAACATTACTTTAATAAAGCAGGTATAGAGTTCAAAGTTATGAAGAATACCCAGAATGAAATGGGTAGGATTTCAAACTTAATTACGGATATGACAATTAAAGGTGCTACTAATGATGAACTTGCTAGAGCAGTAAGACATTCAATGGTAGTCATTGATGCTGAGAAACATAAGTTAGATTACAAATCTAGTTATGTTCAGAATGGAATCGAAGCTCTTAAGAAGAAATACCAGTTGCATCTTGATGAGAATGGAAAAGAAGTATATGGGGCATCTACTTTGGTTTCCATGGCCAAATCTGAAAAAGATGTAGTGAAAAGAAAAGGACAGCCTAGAGTAAATATTAAGGGGCGTCCAGATTATGATCCTACTCGTCCAGAAGGTGCCTTATTATATAAAGATGATCCTAAAGCTACCTACACCGTACTCAAGGAGAATAAGAGGACCGGTGAAATAACTCAAGTCACGAAAGTGCGCACGCAACCTAGCACAAAGATGGCTGAAACAGATGATGCTAGAACACTCATCTCTTCATATAACTCCCCTATAGAGCAGGCCTATGCGGCATACGCTAATACCATGAAGGCAATGGCTAACTCAGCCCGTAAGCTATCATATGAGACTAATGGCGTTGAATACAGTTCTAAAGCAGCTAAGCTGTATGCTAAGGAGGTAAGAGACTTAGAGTCTCAGTTAGATGTCGCTACTAAGAATAAGCCTAGGGAACGTCAGGCACAGGTTATAGCTACATGCATTGTCAAGGCTAAGAAGCAATCTAACCCGGACATGAAGAAGTCTGAGCTTAAGAAACTAAGGCAACAGGAGATAACCAGAGCTAGGGAACAAGTAGGAGCTACAAAAACAAAAATAGAAATTACAGATCGAATGTGGGAAGCGATTCAGTCTGGTGCTGTGCATGCAAATACTTTACGTAAAGTGTTTGACAACACCGATATGAGCAAGGTAAAGGAGAGAGCCACACCTCGTTCGAGAAAAACAATTACTCCAGCAATGGAAAGCAGAGCTAAACAGATGAAGCTTAACGGCCGTAGCAATGCAGAGATAGCTATGGCACTAGGGCTATCATCTAGTACTGTGTCTAAGCTTCTTGCTGGTGAACAGTAAATGGATTGGAGGCAGATTGAATAGCAATGAAACAAGAAAAAAATGAAACAAATCTTGATTTGATTGAAAACAATTCTCGTTTTGCGTTGACAACAATTGACAATCCTTATGATCCATTTACACAATTTTATGATTGGTTAATGTTTGACAATGAAAAAGGCTATTGTTCTTGTTCGTATTTGGCTCGTATTGCCAAAACGTCTGACCAATTGTCTGATGAGTTGAACGATATCGAGATCGAACGTGCAATTGATGAAATAATTTCTTTCGATTTTCTTCACATTTATAAGAAAGTTGAAAATAAAAATTATAAAACTTTCGTTGATTAATGTTTTATCTCTGTTTTTAACCCATATAAGTGACTATCAGGTGCCTAGGGAGGGGGGTCTAAAACACCCCACCCCCTATTGCATCGCGGCGGTCTCAAAAAATTCTCCGGCGGGATATTTTTTAAATACACTTTAAACCCTGGATCATTTTTGTTGATGCCTTTAGTGTTATTAACGAGGTATTAAATACCGTGTTAGGGCTTTACTCTCCTTTCGCACGAGGTGTCTTCGTTTTTACCTCTAAGACACTTTCTCTCCAAATATTTAATGCCTCATTAATGGCACTAAACAATGGTAAAAGTATACTGAAAGGAAGTGAGATCATGCCTAAAAAGCGTGTAATAGTAGATGAACCTACACCAAAACTGAGGCCTGCTTCCACAGAAGAAGGTCGTGAAAATCAACTTATAGCTTTAGCAGCAAATGAAGTTGAGTATAGGATTCGAAATCATACAGCATCATCGCAAGAATTGGTCCACTTTCTTAAACTTGGATCAACAAAAGCGAAATTAGAGACCGAAAAATTAAGAAGAGAAAATGAATTACTGATTGCTAAAACAGAAGCGTTGAAATCTGCTAAGCATTCGGAAGAATTATTTGAAAGCGCTATGCGTGCATTTGGAATTTATACTGGATCTGTATCAGAATCAGAAGAAGACGAAGATGATCCGCTCAAGATCTTATAGTGAATTAATTACTATAGATAATTTCAGAGATCGTGTTTTATACCTTATGCTTCATGGAAGCGTTGCCGGTGAGACATTTGGTCATGAGAGATATTTAAACCAGCTTCTTTATAAATGTCCAGAATGGCGCAGTGTAAGAAACAAAATAATAATAAGAGACAATGGTTGTGATCTAGCATGTGATGGTTACGATATTTTTAAGGGCGCTTTAGTTCATCACATAAATCCGATAACTGTAGAAAACATTTTAAAAAGAGATCCCATTGTATTTGATCCAGAAAATTTAATTACTACAAAATTAGATACGCATAATTTGATTCATTATGGAAGTGAGAGCGATGTAATAAATTTTACTTTGACTGATCGTTCTCCTAATGATACATGCCTTTGGAGGAGGTAGACTATGGACGATAAAAATCCAATGGACGAAAGCATTATGGATTCAATCAAAGAGACTATTGGCATTCATGTCGATAACCATGACTTTGATCCGAATCTAATAATTGCAATTAACGCAGTATTATTTATTATCTACCAGGAAGGCTTGTCAGACGAAGCGTACAAAATCACTGACAATACAACGAAATGGTCAGACATTTTATTACATGAAAAATCTATAGATTTATCAACTCTCATTACATGGGCGGGATTAAAAACAAAGATGATTTTTGATCCGCCAACCTCTTCAGCTATTTCTACAGCAATCAAAGAAGCGATTAATGAATTAGAATGGAGAGGATTTATTACACAAAATTACATTGGAGAGATTTAGTATATGCCTTATTATTTGATAAAAGACGAGCTATATCATAGTTCAATTCAAAGCCAAAAATATGGAGTTCCTGAACAGAAGAAGTTTCCGTTGTTTGATTTAGACCATGTGAAATCTGCTATAAAATTCTTTAACTATGTTGATCCTAAATATGAGAATCAGCTTGCAAAAGCAATTTTAAGAAGAGCTAAAGAATATGGTTTAGATCTTTCAGAAATGAGTATCGGAGATAATAACCGATTTAAGAAGTATTTACCGAATGATGAACTTAAACATCACGGTATTTTAGGTCAGAAATGGGGTGTTCGGAGATATCAAAATCCAGATGGAACTTACACTGCCGAAGGAAGAGTTAGGCGTAGTAAGTTAAATACTATTCTTGATAAAACTAAAACTAGTAAAAGAATCAGGGAAGCATTTAAAGATCCATATACAATAACTGCTGGTGATGCTAGCAGAATAGAAAAGAATAAGAGAGATTATAGAAATGCCGATCTTGGATTAAAAACTTTAGACCGACTTGGTATGAATTTTGGTGCAGACCAACCTTATGGAGAAGACCCTGAATACGATAAAATGTCTCGCAGATGGTTTTTAATTGAAGATCAAACTATCGGATTGGGTGCAATTTGTGATTTAGTTAACCGTGGTTTTTCTTCACAAGAGATTTCTAAAATTATTGATACTGCAAGTGTTATTGAAAACAAAATCAAAGAAAAAGAATTGGATATATCTGTTAATTCAAAATTAGATTCTTTTATTTGGGAATTATCAGAAGCTGCAGATTACGGAAAAGAATTTGCAGAAGCGGCTGAAAAAACTTACAAAATTGATAAGCTTATAGCTGATAAAAATCGAGTTTTGTCTGATATTGAACAACATAGTGGAATTGATCCAGAACTAGACGATATTATGCAGATGGAACTTGATGAAATAAACAGCAAGATTAAGAAAATAAAATAACGAGCCTTTGGAGAGGAGATGAGGTTATGGGCTTATCTAACACGGCCGTACCAATCTATTACGGTAGGTTTAGAGAGTCCGTAATGAGAGGAGAGACACAAATTAATAAGTACATCGCTATGGAAATGAACCGTATTGATGATCTTATTAGTAACCCAGGAGTTTACTATGATAAAGATGCAATGAATGGCTTTGTTGCTTTTTGTGAGAATGAATTAACTCTTACAAATGGTGGAGATGTTAAAATGCTAGACTCATTCAAACTCTGGGCAGAACAAATATTCGGATGGTACTATTTCATTCTTAGAGAGACATATGTTCCGAATCCGAATGGACGTGGTGGCCATTACGAAACAAAATATATAAAAAAACGACTAATAACAAAACAATTTTTAATCATAGCAAGAGGCGCTGCTAAGACGATGTATTCAGCTTTTCTTCAAGCTTATCATCTTATTTGTGATAGATCATCAAGTTTACAGATTGTTGTCGCTCCAACATTGCTACAAGCGGATGAAGTCCTTTCTCCGATTAGAACTGCCATTACTAGAGCAAGAGGACCAATGTTTAAGTTTATGACATATGGATCGTTGCAGAATACAACAGGCAATAAAGCAGATCGCGTTAAATTAGCATCAACCAAAAAAGGTATACAGAATTTTATAACTAATTCGTCTATAGAAACAAGGCCAATGAGCAAAGACAAGTTACAAGGATATCGAATTAAGATAGCAACTGTTGATGAATGGCTTTCTGGTGATACAAGAGAAGATGTTATTGGTGCAATAGAACAGTCATGTACTAAGGAGCAAGGCGGAACCGATGAAGTAAACGATTATTTGATTGTTGCAACTTCTTCTGAAGGTACAGTTCGTAATGGTCCTGGAGATACAATCAAAATGGAGCTTATTGACATTCTTAAAGGCGATTACATTAATCCGCGTGTGTCAATTTGGTATTATAGATTGGACTCTGTTGAAGAAGTTGAAGATCCTAGTAAATGGGTAAAAGCTAATCCAAATCTTGGAATAACCGTAACATACGATGTTTATGCACAAGACAAAGAGAGAGCTGAGAAATCTCCTTCAAACAGAAACGATATTCTTGCAAAAAGATTTGGAATTCCATTAGAAGGTTATACATATTATTTTCCATATGAAGAAACTATCCCGCACCACTTTAGATCTTTCGACAAGATGCAATGCGCTCTTGGAGCAGACCTTTCACAAGGAGATGATTTCTGTGCTTTTACATTTATGTTTCCATTAAGGAATGGAGCTTTTGGAATCAAGTCGAGAAATTACATAAGTCAACTCACTTATCAAAAACTGCCTTCAGCACTTAGAAGTAAGTATGATGATTTCATAAATGAAGGAAGCCTTATGGTCATGGAAGGTGCGATTCTTGATATGATGGACGTCTATGAGGATTTAGATCAATTTATTGACGCGCACCAGTATGATATAAATTGCTTTGGGTATGACCCATATAATGCAAAAGAATTTGTTGAGCGATGGATGACTGAACGAGGACCGTTTGGCGTTGAAAAAGTTATTCAGGGCGCTAGAACAGAATCTGTTCCATTAGGAGAATTAAAGAAGCTTTCTGAAGAGAGGCTTCTTTTATTTGACGAACAAATTATGAACTTCGCAATGGGAAACTGCATTACTCTTGAAGATAGTAACGGAAACCGTAAACTATACAAAAAAAGATCCGATCAAAAGATTGACTGTGTTGCAGCAATGATGGATGCGTTTGTCGCGTTCAAGCATAATAAAGATTCGTTCTAAAGAATGATGGAGATTTTCTATGAAAGAACAAGAAGAACTTTTTATAGTGTCTCCTATTGCTAGAAATGAGGAGATTCTTAAAAAACTAGATAAAAGTATTCAAATGCCTATTTACGCAAATAGAACTAATGAACTAGATATAATCATAAAATGGCGAAAATCCATTCAAGAAATGGTTAATCAAGTTAAATCAAATAACCCATCAAGTTTGAATGATTTAAAAATGAAAAAACGTAAAATGTCGATTTTTGAAGATATGCGTAGAGTTAACCCATATTTTAGAGATGATCGATCTTTTACAATAAACTGTGCATACTGCGCAGCAGTTTATGATTTGCGTCGTAGGGGTTATGATGTTGAGGCTGATGATTATCATTTCGAATCGCTTAGGCAGGATGAACGAAATAATAGTATATATGAGATTTATTCTTGGTGGACTCATTTCAATGCGAAAAATAGAACGAGAATAATTAGCGACACACTAGATAAGCAACGAAAATTTGATATTTTATATCCCGGATATAAGTATTTTAATACATCCGAATTTACGGCGGATGAAATCGAACGCATTATGCTTACTCAGGGTTCTGGCGCAAGAGGAATTTTTATAGTTGATTGGTCTTTTGGCGGAGCACATGCCGTTGCATATGAAATAAGAAATGATTCTGTTCTATTAATTGATAGTCAAGTGGCAAAAACATATAGCTTGTTTGATTTAGTTTCCAGATCTAAAAAATTATTCTATTTCAGAACTGACAATGAAGCTCCGACAGATAGAATTCTTCTATGTTTGAAGAATAAAAATGTAGATTCACATATTTCGTCTAGAGATTTTTTGATTAATGAATTTAGGAAACTTGGTTATAAGGTTTTTGTTTTTCATGACAAAATAAAAGTTCTTTTAGATCTTCAGGGAGGTAAATACTTCCTGATTTTTTATGATGGGTTTGTTAAATATGTCGATGAGGTAACAAAAGCGGAAATTAATATGAAGGAGAATAGAAATGGATGAATATAAAAAGATTGTTCTCAAAGCATTTCCGAAATACATCATTGATTCTGCTTATGACTATGGTGATATTTTAGTTTTTAATATGATTCCATCAGATTTTGTTAAAGACGATTACGATGAAGGTCCTTTAAACAGAAGTGTAAGTATCGATAAAAAAACAAAGAAAGTTAAGGCGTTTTTACCATTCGAAATACCTTTGGATACGTATTTAAATGGTAAGCGAATTATTTAGGAGACTTATATGGAACAAGAGCTTTATCATTGGGGTATAAAATTAGGCGGTAAGAGAGAAAAACATAAATATTATGATCGAATAAACCTTGGATCAGAATCTAAGCCGAATTATAGATACTTTTACACAAAATCTGAATTTGACAAGTTTATGTCATCATCAAAACGTAATGTAAAGAGTTTTGGCAAGACAGTTATTAATACTTTTAATAATGTCTCCAATTCCGCAAAGCAATATGTTTTAAACAAAAGTAATCAAAATCAGCAATCTAGTAAATTTGATAGAAGTGCAATTTCGAAAATTATCAATAAAACTGTCAAGGACAGAACGAAAGAAGATCGGCATGCCGTAATAAAAAATGCTAAAGATTTTATAGAAAAGGCTATTGTAAGCAAAGTTAGTAAAGCAAGCAATGCTGTAAAAGAAAAGATCTCTAATGTTAGCAAAGCAAAGCAAGACTTTAAAGATAGTGTGGTTAATAAAACTATTGGCAGCATTAATGCAAGTAAAAAGAATGTATTGAAATCTTTAGATTATAAAAATACTAGTTTTTTAATCAATAAGGCCAAATCTTTGATTTTTTCAAAATCGATACTTAACAAAGAAAATAATAAGAATAATGATACTTCTAATTCCGAAAAGAGTTTTGATGAAAAAACGCAAAAAGTAATAGACTCATGGAATAAAGAAGTCGAAAAAATGATGAAACAGGTTAATAAGAAAAACCCTTCGTCATTTTCAGAAGTAAAAAAGAAAAGTCGTGAAATGACTGAAGATGAAGATATGAAAAGGGTAAATCCATATTATCTTGAAGATGATTCATTTAAGATAAACTGTGTATATTGTACTCTTGCATATCGTATGAGAAGAAAAGGCTATGATGTAGAAGCCGACGATTATCATCAAGGATTAGAAGAAAAGGAAACTGCAAATACATTTGTAACTGAGTATGGTTTCTATACACATAATAATGTTAAAAACGATTTTGCAAAAAGAGCAAAATCCTTTATGGCTTCATTAACAAATGATACATACTCGGAAAAGAAATATGCAAATGAAATGGCATATCCTGGAACGACATTTGAATACTCTGGAAAAAGTGATTCGTCATTTACTTCTGAGCAAATAAAGAAAATTGAAAAAAATATTTTGTCACAAGGAGAAGGAGCTAGCGGAAGCTTTATTCTAAAATGGACAAAAGGTGGTGGGCATTCAGTTGTTTATGAAGTTAAGGATAAGAAAGTTATTCTTAGAGATTGCCAATCAGGGGAAGTCGTTAATGTAGATGATTATGCAAAGTATGCAAAAACAGTTATCTACTTTAGAACAGATAATGAAGAGTTAACTGATTCTGCATTAAGCGCTGTTAAAAACAAAGATGAGGATACAACAAATCCAGGCAAAAAAGGAAAACCAAAAACAACTGCTTATGCTTTGGCTGATAAGTATGATCAGATGGGATATAAGGTTTATACAACCGTTATCGACGGAGAGATTTTGTATAAAGTATATCTTTCGGATGATGAGTGTTTGTATATAGACAAGAATTGCAATATTGATCTTGGAAATTCAAATCGTCATTAGTGTATGGAGGAATTAATAATGAAAGAAATAAATGAGTATAAAGACCTGATTACCGAGTCATTCCCTGGTTTTATTATTGATTCAGCATATGATTATGGCGATGTTTTAGTTTTTAATCTTTTGCCTGAAGGATTTGAAAAGAGTGATAGTGATGAAAGTCCTGCTAATTCTAGTTTTTCCATAGATAAAAAGAGTAAAGAAATAAAACCGTTTTTTCCATTTAGTATCTCATTGGATGCATATATGAATGGAAAACAAATATTATAACGAGATATAGGGGGATTTCAAAATGGAGTACTATTACACAGAAGATGAACTTTATCATTACGGTATCCTCGGTCAAAAATGGGGTAGAAGACGCTATCAGAATCCAGACGGCACTCTAACCGCAGAAGGTAAAATTCGCTATGCTGAGTTAAGAGGTGAGTACGATTATTATGCGAAGAAAGCAAAAGATGTGCAATCGCAGATCGATAAAGAAACTCAAAAACACGGAGCGAAGATAGCTAGACTTGAGAATAAATCGGCAAAACTTAGAAAAAAAGAAACAGGGCTTTTTACGTCTAAAGCAAAAGCTGAAAAACTAGAAGAAAAAGCTAGAAGAGCCGAAATTAAAGCAAATAGTTTAAATTCAAAGACAAGAAAGCTTCAAGCAAAGTTAGATAAGATAAATGCTATATTACGCAAATATGACGCGGAGTTAGATTCGATTACACCAAAAGATAGTGCTTCCCTTCAGTCATTGTTGAGAGAATATAGCAACTATGCAGTTAATAATATTGTTCTTTATGGTGGCGAAACAGGTTGGGATAGCTTTGCTGATTATCTAGAAGAACAATATAAAAAATCATAGGGGGGATATGAAGATGGATTATTATCTTACAAAAGATGAGCTTTACCATCATGGTATCCTTGGCCAAAAATGGGGTGTTCGAAGATACCAGAATCCAGATGGTTCTTTAACAGAAGAAGGATTAAAACGTTATAGAAAATTATCTTCTGGCGAATATATCATGACGTCAAATGGAACTTATAAATATCGTAAAGCTGCAGACGGAACATATATCAGAACCACACGATCTGAAAGAAAAGCTTTGCAAAGAGCTCAAGAGCCAAAGCTTAGAGGAATTAAAGTATCTGCATCCAAACTTAAAACGGCTGCAGACGATAAAGCATCAATTGAGGATATTGAGAAAGAAAAGAAAAATCTTGACAAAAAAGTTCAAGATTATACAAATTCTCAAAAGCCGATTAAAATTCATTCTCCTCGCGAAAAAGATATTAAACAGCTTACAGATAAGCAACTTGAGAAATATATTCAAAGAATGAGATTAGAAAAAGATGCTGCTAATATCAGAAAAGAAGTTAATTCTTTGGATCCAAAACCGATTTCAAAAGGTAAACAATTTATGGATATGATGACTGAAAAAGTTATTGTTCCAGTTGCTCAAGATGCTGGTAGAAAGTTTATAGATGCAGTAATCAATAAGATTTCTCAAAATAACAAGTCTGAACCTGATAAATATGCAGAAGCTAAAAAAGAATCAGATTATATGAATAATCTTGCAAATATTGAGAATAAAAAGGCAGATTATAATAAAACAAAAGCTTTGAACAAGTTGTTTGAAGAAACAAAAGATTCAAGTGTATATAATAACAATAAAAACAATAACAATAATAAAGAGAACAAAAATAATAATGGAAAAGGACAGTTTACACTTTCAGACAAACAAGTTAAAAGAATAGGTGAAATGTTCAAATCTGGAGAAAGTATTAGCGAAATAGCTGACAGTATGGGGACTTCAATAGAACTTGTTAGTAAATATTTGTTTGGAAAAGACAAATAATTCAAAATGGAGAGATTTGTATTCTATAATCCTAATCCAAGAGGCATTAAAGTAGGTGATTGTGTTATTCGTGGATTGTGTAAAGTACTTAATATTCCATGGGATAAAGTTTATATCGAGATAATGCTAAAAGGATTCGAGATGAAGGATATGCCATCTGCTAACAAAGTATGGGGATCATATCTTCGTTCAAAAGGTTTCATGAGATTTACAATTTCAAACACCTGTCCGGATTGCTATACAGTAAAACAATTCTGTATAGATAATCCGGTTGGTGTTTTTCTTTTAGGAACTGGTGAGCATGTAGTTGCTGTGAAAGATGGTAAATATTATGATGCTTGGGATTCTGGAGATGAAGTCCCAATTTATTATTGGAGAAAGGAGAAATAATGGCTTACTATAATTCGGCTTATAATCAGCCTTCAAACGTCAATTTTAACGGAAATAGTCAAAGTTATAATAACGGTTATTCTTCGTCGCAATATAGTAATATTCCACCGATTATTGTCTTTGTAAATGGTGAACAAGGTGCGAATAATTATCCTGTTGCTGCTGGAAATACAGTTTATTTAATGGACTTTGAATCTGGTCAATTCTGGATTAAGTCGACTAATTCCAATGGATCTCCTCAACCTATGAGATCGTTCTCGTTCAAAGAAACAACTCCAAAGATTGAGGCTAATAACTTCGAAGGTAACTATGTTACAAAGAAGGAACTTGACGACCTAAAAGAATATTTGGATGGTCAGTTTAAGGGTATCAAGAATCAGCTACACATGACGAAAAGAGGACCGGTAAATGATAAATCCGATGTTAAATAATTTGGGTCAATTTATGAAGGATTTTAATAATTTTTCTCAGCAATTTAAAACTCAGAATCAGAATGTAAACCCACAGCAGAGAGTGCAGGAACTACTGAATTCTGGGCAGATGTCTCAGCAAGATTTTAATCAGCTTAGAGAGATCGCAAACCTGATTACTGGAAAAAATTATTAGAAGAATAAAAAGGGGGACGCTTTAAATGGCACTTACTGATTATGGTTCTGGCTTATCCGCAGCGGACATTGCGGCTGTAACTGGCAATAGCAATGGTAATGGATTTGGTTTCAACGGTGACGGAGCTTGGTGGCTTTTGATCTTATTTCTGTTTATGATGAATGGAAATAGCTTTGGCCGAGGCGGATATGGAGATGGTGGTATGCAAAGAGGATTTGATCAGCAATCAATTATGAGTGGAATTAATGGATTAACACAGACAGTTTCTAACGGATTTGCAAATGCAGAGGTTTCTCGTTGCAATGGTAATCTTAACACTCTTCAGGCAATTAATGGTATTAGTTCTGGTTTAGCAGATATTAAGTATACAGTAGCTACTGAGAACTGTGCTGATCGTAATGCTCTTACTGATGCTTTAAGAGACGTTATTGCATCTAATACTGCAAATACTCAGGTCATCCTTGATAAAATGTGCCAGCAGGAAATCGAGGCTAAGAACGAAACTATTGCTCAGCTCAGAACTCAGCTTAATATGCAGAATCTTGCTGCTTCTCAGAATGCACAAACTGCTCAGATCTTAGCAAACAATGCTGCTCAGACAGCTGCATTAGAGCAATATCTCAATCCTACACCGATTCCTGCATATACTGTTCCGAATCCTAATTGCTGCAATAACGGTTGGGGCAACTGCGGCTGCAACTAGGAGGTGGCGAATGGCTGAATACAGTGCAAATGCTATTCAGACTGTAGCCACAGGAGGAGCGGTTGTGTTTACTGATGCTCCCGTTCCTTGCACTAGAGGTTTAGTCCGCCATAGAGATGATTCTGGAAATTTTCTTTTAAGTGGATGGACACCTAATAGATGCGGATGCTGCGGCAAACAGGCTGAAGCGAATTACTTAGTAGATTTTGGAGCTAATATTTCTATCCCTGAAGGTGGAACAGTTGGCGAAATTTCTTTAGCGTTAGCTATTGACGGAACAGTAATTCCTGCCAGTGAAATGGTTGTCACACCAGCAGCAGTGAATGAAGCTTTTAATGTTAGCAGAGCAATTAATGTTCAAGTTTGGAATGGATGTTGTGAAAACGTATCTGTTATTAATACCAGTTCACAGCCAGTACAAGTAGAGAGCGCAAACATTATCTTTACAAGACCAGATCTTTTGGTTAGCAGATAGGAGGTTCACTAAATGGATGAAGCGTTAGAAAAACTTAAAAAGTTAGTTCTTAAAGAACTTGACCGCATCGCCAGCAAAGGTGATATCAATCCTTCTGAATTAGAAGCAGCAACAAAAGCAGTTTGCTTATTGGAAAAAATCAAAATGGTTGATGAATATGAACCTGATGATTCTTATTCCGGATATAGCAACTACGGTATGAATTCTCGTAGGCGTGGAAGAAGCTATAACGGTAATAATTCTTATAAAGATTATTACATCGCCGAAAGAGATTACGGTTATCCGATGGATAGAGGCTATAGCGGTCATAGCGTAAGAGATAGAATGATTTCTCAATTGGAAAGTACTATGATGGATAGCGCTCAAAATGATAGTGAAAGACGAGTAATTGAATCATTAATTGGTCAGTTAAACGCAAATAATTATCAACAGTAATAGGAGGTAAGTCCTAAATGCCGAAATTCGGTGATAGGCTATTACATGCGTGGAATGCCTTTATGAATAAAGATGAGTATCCTTCTTCATATAATTATGAACCAGGAGAAATCTCTTATTCATCATACAATCCATATCGTTATAGATTATCTCGAGGAAATGAAAGAACCATCGTAACATCAATCTATAATAGAATTGCTTTGGATGTAGCACAGATCAAATTTGAGCATGTTAAATTAGATCAAAACGGCTATTTTGTTAGCAAAATGGATTCACGGTTAAACGACTGCCTATCGATCTCGGCAAATAAAGACCAGACCGGGAGGGCTTTTATTCAGGACATTGTCATGTCGATGTTCGATGAAGGCACTATTGCAGTCGTACCTATTGACACATCAATCGATCCAGAAAAAGGATCATTTGACATTCTTTCATTACGGGTCGGGAAGATTACTGAGTGGTCTCCCGACCACGTTAAAGTTAATGTTTACAACGATAGAACTGGTAAGCATGAAGAATTATGGTTTACCAAGAAAAACGTTGCAATCATAGAAAATCCACTTTATTCGATAATGAACGAGCCTAACTCAGTTCTGCAAAGATTAATTCGCACACTGACATTAATGGACGTTGTTGATCAACAAAGTGGCGCTGGAAAGTTAGACATGATTATCCAGCTTCCGTATCTTGTTAAAACTGATACTAAAAAACAACAGGCTGAACAGCGTCGTAAAGACATAGAAATGCAACTTACTGGTAGTAAGTATGGTATTGCTTATGTCGATGCAACAGAGAAGATTACACAGTTGAATCGTTCTTTGGAGAACAATCTATTACCGCAGATTGAATACCTGACAAACATCTTATACGGGCAGTTAGGAATCACTACTACGATATTAGACGGTACAGCGGACGAACAGACTATGATCAACTACTATTCAAGAACTGTTGAACCAATTGTATCAGCGATAGCAGACGAAATGAAACGAAAGTTTCTTACAAAGACCGCAATTACACAGCATCAGTCAATAGCGTTCTTTAGAGATCCGTTCAAGCTTGTTCCGACATCCAAACTTGCAGAACTCGCAGACAAATTTACAAGAAACGAAATTATGTCTTCGAATGAATTTAGGCAAGTTGTTGGATTGCTTCCGTCTGATGATCCTAGAGCTAATGAACTTAGGAATAAGAACATTAACCAGTCAAATGGACAGCAATTCCCAAGCGTTTCTGATTCAGAACTTGAGGAACAAACTGATTCACAATCTGATAGAAGTTCAGAGAAACCTCAATTGGATCAAGGAACTGTAAACACGGTTGAAGATAAGAGCTTGAGTGAATTGAAAGTGTCTGAAATTTAAAGAAGGAGTAAAAAATTCAAAATGGCTAAGAAAAATTACGATTTTTGGGGATGGGCCACAAGAAATGATTTGAAATGCTCCGATGGAAGGACAATTCGTCATAATGCATTTAAGGATTGTGATGGATTGACCGTACCGCTTGTTTGGAATCACCAGCATAATGATCCGGATAACATTTTGGGCCATGCGTTACTAAAAAACACTGATGAAGGTGTAAAGGCGTATGGCTTTTTTAATGACCTTCCGAAATCTCAGAGGATTAAAGAAATTCTCCAACATGGTGATATCGCCAGTTTGTCAATCTTTGCAAATGGTTTGAAGCAGACTGCAGACGGCGATGTTTTACATGGTGTCATTAGAGAAGTAAGTTTAGTTCTCGCTGGCGCTAATCCTGGTGCATCTATCGAGTATGTGATGGCTCATAGTGCTGATGAAGATGTTGAGGCAGTTGGTGCTGAAATTTACACCGGCGAATCACTTTATTTGGAGCACAGTGAGGATTCTGATGTTGTAGAAATCGTTGATGATCCTGAAGAAAAATCTACGGAAGAAGAGGAAAACAAAGAAGAAGAATCTTCTGAAGAAGAGAAAAAAGAAAATCAGGAAGAAAAAGAAGAGATTTCTCACGCAGATAATCAGGACGGTATAAAAGCCGAATTAGCAGCTAAACAAGAAGGAGAGGACAAAGAAGTGGCTGATAAGAAAGAAGAAAAGACTGTTCAGGATGTTCTTGATTCAATGACTCCGGAACAGAGGAAGGTTACTGAATACCTTGTTGGCGAAGCACTTGCTTCTGCTGGCGCTGAAAAAGATGAAGAAGAGGACGAAGAAATGAAACATAACGCATTTGACAACGAAGAAGTTATTGAGCATGATGGCATGAAGGAAGAAGTCATCGAAGCATTAAAAGATGCCAAGAGATATGGTTCTGTCAAGGAATCTTTCCTGGCACATGGTTTGAACAACGAAGAAGTTCTTGTTCACAGTATTAATCATTTAGATTATCTTGCACCAGAATGGAAGAACGTTCATGGTAATGATGTTCCGTTCATCACAACAACTCCGAATGGCTGGGTTGACATTATTAATAACGGCGTTCACAAGACTCCGTTTGCAAAGATTAAGATGATGTTCGCTGACTTAACACCAAATGAAGCAAGAGCTAAAGGTTATGTTAAGGGCACTCAGAAGGTCGAAGAAGTATTCTCTCTGTTAAGAAGAGAAGTTGATGCTACTACGATTTACAAGAAGCAGTCTTTCGATCGCGACGATCAGATTGATATCACCGATATCGATATGGTTGCCTGGATCAAGAAAGAAATGAGAATGAAACTGGATGAGGAAAGAGCTCGTGCTTACATCTTTGGCGATGGCAGAAGCTCTACTGATAGTGATAAGATCAACGAGCAGAAGATCATCCCAGTTGTTAACGATACTAACCAGAACCTGTATGCTATGGCATATACTGTTACTCCTGGTACTGACGAGACTCTCGAGCACGCTGTTGTTAACAAGATGGTAAAGGCTCTTGATGATTATCAGGGTTCTGGTAATATTACTGCTTTCGTTAGATCTGATATCGTTTCCGACATCATGTTGATGGAAGACAAGATCGGTCAGAGACTGTACAAAGGATTAACCGAAGTTGCTTCAGCAATGGGTGTTGACAGAGTTGTAAAAGTTCCTGCATCTGTTATGCCGGCTGATGTCTATGCTGTTGCTCTTGACCTGCGTGACTACAACGTTGGTATGAACAAAGCTGGTGAAGTTTCTCTGTTTGATGATTTCGATATTGACTATAACAAGATGAAGTATCTGATCGAAACTCGTTGCTCAGGTGCTCTTGTTATGCCTCATTCTGCAGTTGTTCTTAAGAGAGGCGAATAATCTTTAGGAATAATTCAAAATGGCTAAATGGTTTGGTCAAATAGGATTCGCTATAACAGAAGAAACTGCTCCAGATGTATGGACAGAGCATATCGTTGAACATTCCTATTATGGCGATGTTCTAAAGAATTATAGAACTAGCCCAAATATTAATCAGATTAACGATGGATTTAACATTAATAATCAGATCAGTTTTGTAGCCGATCCATTTGCCAAAGAAAACTTCTATCAAATGAAGTATGTAACCTATATGGGAACTAGATGGAAGATTAATGAGGTCGAAGTCCAGTTCCCTAGGTTAATTATGACGCTCGGAGGTTTATGGAATGGCGAGAAACCGGATTGAGTTATCCCCGATATTTAAAGAAATACTTGGGAATAATAATGTATATTTCCAACCACCTGCGCAGCATATGCTTAAATATCCGTGCATTATTTATGAAAAAAGCGCATGGAATATTGACTATGCCGATGATTCTTCATATAAGAATTTATGTCGGTATACTATTACATTAATTGGTAAGAATCCAGATAACGATGATTTAGTTATGAAACTTTTAGCATTGCCATATTGTTCTTTTGATCGTCGTTTTATCACGGATAATCTTTATCATGATGTATTTGAATTGTATTTTTAATGGAGGAAAAACTAAATGGCAAGATTAGTTTGGGATCAGATTGGTGAAAAGTTATATGAAACAGGTGCTCGTAATGCCGTTCTTTACCCAATCGATACTAACAACACTTACTCTAAAGGTGTTGCATGGAATGGTCTCTTAGGCTTTGATGAGAACCCTTCTGGTGCAGAACCTACTAAACTGTGGGCTGATGATATCAACTATATCACGATGTTCTCGGCTGAAGAATATGGTGGCACTATCAGGGCTTACACTTATCCTGATGAATTCGAAGCTTGTGACGGTTCCGCATCATTATCCAAAGGTGTAGTTGTAGGCCAGCAGAATCGTCAGTCTTTCGGTTTCTGCTATAGAACAACTATTGGTAATGATACCCAGGGTGATGCTTATGGTTATAGACTTCACCTTGTTTATGGTTGCAAGGCTTCACCTTCTGCTAAGACTCACGATACGATTAATGATTCTCCGTCAGCAGTTGAACTTTCTTGGGAAATCTCTTGTACACCAGTTCCAGTTACAGGTTTGAAACCGACTTGTGTTCTTGAAATTGACTCAACCGCAGTCGACCCAGATAAGTTAAAAGCGTTCGAAGATATTCTTTATGGTTCTGATGGTTCTGGAGGCAGCGAGGGTACTGTTGCTAGACTTCCTTTACCGGATGAAGTTAAAAAGCATTTTGGTCAGTAATTAATAATCAAAATGGAGACAAAAGGGGCTGTCTAGGATGACTATTCAGCCCTTTCGCTATTATTGAAAGGAGAGCTAATATGTATAAAAAGACATTAACTTATACCGATTTTAACGGTGTTGAAAGAACTGAAGACTTTTATTTCAATTTCACGAAAGCTGAACTGATGGATATGCAGCTTTCAACTGACGGTGGTCTGTTAGAAATTATTAAACGAATTGTTAACGCTAAAGATACACCGGCTTTAATCAAATTGTTTAAAGATGTAATTTTAAAGGCTTATGGTATTAAGTCTGAAGATGGTAAGCGGTTTAAGAAGTCTGATGAAATTCGTGAGGATTTCTCGTGCACCGAAGCATATTCAGAGATCTATATGGAACTTGCCACAAACAGTGATGCAGCGTCAGAATTTATTAATGGCATTCTCCCGGCCGATTTAGCTGCAAAAGCAAATGAAGCTATTGCAAATGGCGAAATCGACGAAGATACAAAGAAATTATTAGAGAATATTAAATCTGAATAATGTACAAACTAGTTATCCATAAAGGAGAATGGTTTGACGAAAAAAAGCAAGAGTTTATTTCTATAGATAAAGATATAACTCTAAACTTAGAGCATTCATTGGTTTCTTTATCAAAGTGGGAATCCAAATGGAAAAAGCCTTATCTTTCTTTAGACAAAAAAACTAAGGAAGAAGAGATTGACTACATTCGATGTATGACATTAACGCAGAATGTAGATCCGATTATATATTATTGTATTCCGGCATCAGATATCATGAAGATTAATCTTTATATAAATGATCCGATGACCGCTACAACTTTTGGAAACGACAATAATAAAGGCAACAAGAGAGAAATTATTACTGCAGAAATAATTTATTATTGGATGACTTGCTATAATATTCCGTTTGAATGTCAAAAATGGCATTTAGGAAGATTAATGGCTCTTATCCGTGTTTGCGCTACTAAGAATGCACCGGAAAAGAAGATGACTCCAAAAGAGATTATGAGCAGGAATAAAGCTTTGAATAAAGCTAGAAGAGCTCAGTTGCATAGTAGAGGCTAACCTCTAGGAGGTTATTATGTATAGAATTGAATCCAATAATAAATATGAAAAAGCATTATCGTATTTAAAAGGATTGAATAAAATAAAATATTCTAACATTCTTGATAAATATGGTGAAATTGGTGTTAGAGCTTTAATGGACGCAACACCGGTTGACACAGGAAAAACAAGAGCCTCTTGGTATTACAGGATAAATGAACAGGATGGGCGTTTATGCTTACAGTTCTGCAATTCGAATGTTTCCGATTATGTTGTTGTTGCGGTTATTCTGCAATATGGACATGCTACTGGAACTGGTGGCTGGGTTGAAGGCACAGACTATATAAATCCAGCCATCGCTCCTGTCTTCGATCAGATGGTTAACGATATATGGGAGGAGATTAATTCAAGGTGAGCAGAACAATTGATGAACGAGTAATCACATTAAAGTTCGATAATGCACAATTTGAGCATAATATTAAAACTTCTATAGATTCGTTAGGAAAATTTGAAAAAGCAACTAAATTGGATGGTGCAACAAAAGGGATCGAAGAAGTTGAGCAAGCTGTTAAAAAGTTAGACTTTTCAGTTATGCTTGGAGGCGTTGTTAAGGTTGAAAAGGGAATGTCCCGTTTAAAGGAAGTTGCTATAGGCGCATTACGCTCAATTGGTGACTTTGCGATGATGGAATTTGCCCCAAACTTAATAAAAAGCATGTCGGGCATAGAAACTCTTTATGAAGGTTACGGAAAATACGAACAAAAAACAAAATCAGTACAAACTTTATTAAACTCTACAGGAAGAGATTTGCAAGACATTAACGGTTATTTGGATACATTAATGCGATTCTCAGACGAAACTTCATATGGTTTCTCAGAAATGGCAGGCTCGTTAGCACAACTTACATCTAGTGGCGGCGACATTGAAAAGCTTGTTCCGATGATAACCGGTATCGCAAACGCAGTTGCTTTTGCAGGTAAAGGTCCAGCTGAATTTAGTAGAGCAATATACAATTTAAATCAGTCTTATGGTGCTGGTGCACTAAAATATATGGACTGGAAGTCTTTGGAATTAGCTGGTGTAGCTTCCAAAGATTTAAAACAATCTTTTATTGAAACTGCAAAGGAATTAGGAAAATTAAATAAATTAGGGGCAACCGCTAAAGGAAATATCGTCGATATAGGCAACTTTAGTGAGTCTTTAAAAGATGGTTGGGCAGATACAACTGTAATGGAACAGACATTTGGTAAATTTGCCAAGTATACACAGATGGCAGACCAAATGGTTCGTGAAGGAAAATATGATACATATAGTGAAGCATATAAATTCCTAGCATCACAGTATGATGATATTTATATAAAAGCTGCAAAAGCTGCTCAGGAAGCAACCACTTTTAATGAAGCTATCACTGCAACGAAGGATGCTGTTTCTTCAAAATGGCTTAAAACATTTGAACTTTTCTTTGGTGATATTGATATTGCTCGTAAAACGTGGACCAATTTAGCAAACGATCTATATGATATATTTGCAGTTCCTGGAGATATAAGGAACGACGTTCTTTCTAAAGTGTTTAGAAGTAATTATGATCAGTTAAGAGATATTCTTGAAGATGCTGGAGTTGACTTTTCTGATTATGATTCTAAATTTAAAGATTTTTTAAAAAACAGTGGATGGAATGTTGACGAATTAGTAAAACAATATGGATCATTAAGTGCCGCTTTAGCTCATGGAAATGTCACAATTGAGCATATCTCTGGGCAAACAAGAACCAGTTTGTCAAATTTATTCGGAGATTTTACACAGAACTATGTAAAAAAGTTAAAAGGTTCTGTGGATGATGCGTCATCAGCGGTTGACAAACTTTCTCATATTCAAAAGATATATAACGATATATGGTCTGGAAAATATGGGAATGGTGATGAGCGAATCGAAAAACTAGCAAAAGCCGGTATTGATTATACTACTATGCAGTATGAAATAATTAATAAAATGGCTGAAGCTGGTCATAGAGGCGGATATGAGCTGACTATTAAAGACATAGAGCATTTAACAGCGGAACAATGGAAAGCTCTTGGCGTTACAGAAGCAGAGTCAGAAGCAATTAAAGACTTAATTGCTCAATTGGATGATGCTGACGCTCCATTAAGTCAGTTGCTGAATCAGTTAGATAGAGTTGATGGTCAGGTATTACTTTCCGAGAGCATAACAAACGTAACTGGCACTATAAAGAATCTGCAAAAAATAGTTAGTGAATTATGGAAAAACTTATTTGGTTGGAACTTTGCAGATATTATTTATAATGTAGTTTTAAAGATTCATGACTTTACACAGGCTGTAAAAGAAGCAACTGGTAATGCTGCAATTATCGAAAAAATAAAGACAATTGCACCGATTATTAAGTCTGCTTTTGGTTCATTAGATAGACTTGGAAATTCGATATTAACTTTGTTCAAGACAATTAAAAACGGTATTGTTGACACCATTGTAAGATTGGCATCGCCAGCTTTAGAAAAGTTTAAGAATTGGATTTCTGGATTATTGCCGGTATTTGATTCAGCTAAAACTGGTATAAGTGGTTTTATAGATAGACTATCAGATGGTGTTGATCGTTTAACTGAATGGGTTAAGAACAGTGCATTATTTACTGGTGATTTTTCGCTTTTATCCAATTCCATAAACGATGCTTTATCTTCTGCAAAAAACTGGGTTGGCCAATTTGTAGATCTTGACAAATTAGGTAGTATATTTAAAAATGCTTTGAGTTCAATAAAAGAATGGATAGGACAGTTTATTGATCTCGAAAGAATTAGTAGTTATATTAAAGGCATTTTGGAAGATATTAAAAACGGATTGTTTTTTGATAGAATCATTTCTGATTTAAAGAAACTTCCGGATCTTATAATTAATGCTTTTAAGAATTTCAATTTTAATACTTTAATTGAAGGCATTAAGAATATTCCGACAGTTATGTCGAATGCTTTCAAAAAGATAAAATCAATAAAATTTACTGCAGCATTAAAGAATATTGATCTTAAGGGATTCGTAAGGAATATTATTGAAAAAATTAGAGAAATACCGAATACTATTGCTTCTGTATTTGCTAATTTAAAGAAAATAGATCTTTCTCAGTATTTTAATTTTGACTTCTTTAATTCTGAAGCTTTTATAAATACGATAAAAGGATCTCCTATTCTTTCAGCTATTGCAGGATTAGGAATTGCTCTTACGAATGTTCTTAAAAGTATATATGATATTATCATTGAAGGAATTAAGAAAATTTATCCGATTATAGCTCCATATCTTAATGAGTTTAAAGATAAAGTTGTAGATCTTTCAAAGATAATCATTGAAGCTGCGAACAAAGCTGTCGACTGGATAAGAGAGAATAACATTATTTTAGATGCAGTTGAAAAAGGTGCAGAATTTATTGGTAAAACTATAACAAAAGTAAAAGATTGGATTTCAAAATTTGTTCAGATAGAAAGTGTATCTAAGAATCTTTCTGGAATATTAAAGAATATTTCAAGTTTTTCTTTTGATAACCTTTCTTTTAAAAATGTTCAAGCAAATGCAAGTCAATTCTTTTCGTTTTTAGGATCTAAAATCGATGGACTTAAAGATAATAAGTTTGATATTAATGACATATTATCACCGAATGGAATCTATGATGCGCTTTCATCAATAACTGGAAAAGTTAAAGGTGGATTTGATGGGTTCTTAAATACTATAGAATCAGCAATCAAGAAAATGGATATAGATTGGGATTCTCTTGGTGCGATAATGACAAAAGCCAGAAAAACATTGGAAACCGGTGCTGGATTATTAACAGGATTCCTTTTAGTAAACGGTATAAGTAATGCCATGACCGGAATAGGCAAAGTATTAAATGGCTTATTAATGCCAATCAATACAATAAATGATGTTTTGAAGGCATTTGCAGGTGCCGGAAATCAAGCTAGAATGACTATAGCGCAAGTTGGAACATCGATAAGTGGATATTTTACACAATTAACTAAGAACGTAAAAACTGAGAATATTTTAAAAATTGCTATTGCTATAACAATATTAACAACTGCGTTATTTGTTCTTGCAAAAATAGATTTAGTTTCTCTTGGAGCAGCTATTGCTGCTGTTGGTTTATTGTTACTATTTATTGCAATATTTAATGATAAAATCAGCAAAACATCAAGTGCTATGGCCGACGTTCCAGATAAGAATGTTACCAGATTTGCAGGCCTTTTAGTCGGTTTAGCTGCTGCTATGGTAATCCTAAGTATTGCATTAAGGAATTTTGAAAAGCTTAGGGATATTCCAAAATCTGCACTTGTTGCAATAGGAAGTATGGTTGCACTTGTTGTGGCAATGGGTGCGTTAATGCGGATAATGAAGAAATACGGTGATAAAGACACTACTATTTCTGCAGGATTTATGATTGCATTTGCCGCTAGTATGTACATTATGGGCTTGGCAATGCAAAAGTTCGCATCACTTAAGTTTGATGATATTGCTTCTGCGGCGGTTGGCTTTACTGGAGCAATAGTAATGATGTGGGTCGCTATGTCTGCTCTTAAAGGATTGAAAGCTGGATCTGCGTTACCTGTATTGTCAATTGTCGGAACGTTGTTTCTGTTAATTAAGGCGATGGATATTTTCGCCAATATGGATGTTAATAAAACAATTAATGCAATTCTTAATGTAACAGTTGGATTGATATCCGCGTTTCCTTTATTAATCACTTTGTTTGCCGCAATGAAACTGTTAAACGCTGCATCAACCAACTTTACTGGTATGGCAGCTTATACGATAAGTCTCGTTGCTTCAATTTGGATATTTGCTAGAGCTATAGAAAGTCTTGGAAAGATTGATACCACTACATTACTTAAAGGTGGCGGAGCAGTATCGGCTCTAATGATTGTAATGGGTTTACTTTCAGCATTTATAGCGTATATGGCAACAAAGAACCCTGCAGCTCAAGCACCTGGTGCATGGAAAAATATTGTAGCAATGGGTGTGCTGATTGGCGGTATTTCCTTAAGCTTATATTTACTAGCTGGAGCTGTGCTGGTATTTAAGAACATGGAAATCGAAGAGCTGGCTAAAGGCATTGGCTCTATAAGTGTTCTGCTTCTTGCAATTGGCAAGATGCTAGGGCTTATGGGTACTGGACTTGGTGCGGCTAATATGCAAAGCGCTAAAGTATTAGCATCTTTAGTCACGATAATCGCCTTAGTTGCTGGTGCGGTATTCGCATTGTCGTTCTTAGACACTGAGCGTCTTATAGCATCTGTATCTTCAATGGTAATCTTGATGGGCGCTTTAGCAGGTGTTGTAGTAGTCATATCGAAACTAGCAACAACCGATTGGGGATTGATATTATCAGCTTTAGGATCTATGGTTCTTGTATTAGGCATTGCTGGTGGAGCAATTTGGGCTTTAACGTCCGTTATTAAAGATCCATCAGCTGTATTACCTATAGCACAAGGTCTTACAGAAGTGATTCTTGCTATATCAGCAGCTATGCTGGCACTGTCTGTTGCAGGATCGCTTGCATCAGTATCAGTGGCAACGATTGGCCCGATTTTAGCTACATTAGGTGGCTTAGTTGCAGCGATAACTGTTATTTCAGCTATTGCAGCATTAGCAACTGATATTAATCAAGATGAACTTGATCGATTTGTAATGTTCATGAAAGGGTTCGGTGATGCTCTTGGAAGCTTTGCCGGAAGTCTTATTGAGAATATTGGTGGTGGTTTAATTGCCACTATTGCAAATGGACTTGAAAGAATCGGAGCTAGCATTGCTGGATTTATTGAAAGTATTCAGCCATTATTCGATATGGAAAAGCCAGCTGATTTTGCAGAAAAGATTGCAGCGGTTGGATCCGTAATTGATATATTCGGCGGAAAAACATTTATAAATTCTATTAAAACATTAGGTTTAAATAATAATTTGAATTTTGATAAAGTCGGACAGTTCTTCTCTTCATTTGCGACCGTTATTAACAATTTCTCCGATAGTATTAAGACTATTAATCCTTCAAGATTAAATTCTGCAGCATCTATAGGAGAAATGTTTTCGTCATTAACGGAGTCGATGGGACGTTCAGGTGGCTTTATTGATTTAATAATTGGCAAAAAGACAACCCTTAAAGATTTCGCAGAGGGCATGAAAACATATGCATCCGCTTTGGTTTCTATGTCAAACATCTTAACAAAAGGCGAGGATGGAGAAGGCGGTTTTGATGAGGGATCTGTCAAAATAGCGACCGATGCAGGAAATGCAATGCGTGAACTTGAAAAAGGACTTGGAAGTCATGACGGCCTTCTTCAAAAGATTATCGGTGAAAACAGCATAGAAGATTTTGGAGAGAGAATAAAAGCGTTTGCCCAAGGATTAGTTGACATGAGTACAACGCTTATCGGATTTGATCCAGAGTCGTTAAAGGCTGCTGAAGATGCCGGTTACGCATTAAGTAAACTTGAGCAGGGTGTAAATTCTTCTAAGAGCTTATTAGGATTAATAAAGGGTGGTGAAGGAAATCTTTCTGATTTTGGTAATCGAATTAAAGGATTTGCCGAAGGATTGAAGACAGGTTTATCAGCATTATTAGATATTGGAAATACTACAAATGTTAGTTATGACAATATTGATAATGTTATTCCGGATTCTTCCGCCGCTCGAGATATGAAGGCTTCTATTACCGAAAATAGATTTGCTTTGTTAAGTGATGTTATTGACAATACAATATTGCTAGCAAAGAAGTTTATGGAATTAGAAACACAAATAGCTCCTGGAGAAGGCGCATTTACTGGTGGCGATAATCTTAAAAAACTTGGTGGAGGTATTTCATCATTTACTACAAGTTTTAAGAAGTTTACAGAGAATTTTCCAACAGAAATTCCAGATATTGAAGAAGTTAAGAAAGCAATAGGCATTTCAGAATTGTTTGCCGATCTTGGAAACGAAGAAGGTGCTGCTGAAGCTGATGCTGGTCTTGCTAGTCTTGGAGAGAAAATCTCTTCATGGGGTACTAGCATTAAGGATATGTTCAATAACGTTATTAATGGCGATGTAAAAGAAACGGAAGATGAAGCAGGTTCATCGCTTGGCGGCGGATTAATGGGAATAATTGGAAGATTATTCAAAAACGAACAATTGGATGAGCAAGCGGTTGAAGGTGCAAAGCAAACTGCAACATCATACTTAAGTTCATTATCCGATGTAATGGGTGAAAAATCTGAGCCAATGAAAGCTGCTAAAACTTCATTTAGTACTGCCGCTGCATATTTGGCTAAATGGTTTGAATTTACCGATGGAGCAGGAAAAGCAGAACATTCAAAGTATTATGATGTTTACTTTTCTTATGGTGCAAACTATATTCAGGGCTTAATTGATGGTATGGAGTCTAGAGCTCCAGCTTTATATGAAAAAGCTCATGAAATAGCAAGCACTGTGGCATCGATTATACCAATGAATTGGATGGAGGCATCACCTTCAAAATTAACGTACAAGTATGGTAAGTATTTTATTCAGGGTCTTGCAAATGGTATAAATGACATGACTGATTCAGCGGTTACTACAGCAGGAAGTGCAGCTTCTCAAATAACAACTGCTGTTCAGGAAGCATTAAATACTTCAGATGATATATTGAACAGTCAGTATAATCCGGTAATTAGTCCTGTTTTGGATACTTCAAATATTCTTGATGGTGCCAATACAATTAATAGCTTGCTTTCTGATGAAGAGCAGTATAATGCCGCTTTAGGAATCACATCAGCAAGAGCAGGAATTCAAAATAGTGATAAAACCGGATCTCCTGTTAATGTTAGTGTCAACTTTACAGTAAATAATGGTGGAAGAGATCTAACAGAAGCTGATGTAACTGCATATTCAAGAAGAATCGCTAACGAAATTAATATTTTATTAGGTAATGCTATTTAAGGAAGGAGGGATTACATGGCTGAATATAGGAAATTCTGGCTAGTTAATTCTTTAGGCAATAAATACTATCTTTCAGACGATTCAAAATCCAAAGCCTTCTTTAGTTCGCCTACTGGTTTTGGTTTTAAATCTAATCATAAAACCAAAAAAGTTAATAATTCAGAACTTCTAATTTCGGAAGGTCTGGATATGATAGACATTTCTGGGGAACTTGTTTTTTATAACAGTTCCCCTAATGCTATCTATTCTGATTATCAGGAATTTATTAATTTTATTAAATTTAGACCTTTAAAATTTCATTATTTAACTCCAAATTTTGTTGACGATGAAAGTTATAGTTTTTATTCGGATGTTCTCATAAGCAATATTGTAAAGGGAGAAATGTCAAGCGATAGCATGATGCGAGTTCAAATGACTATTCATCGATTATCGCAATGGCTTGATGCTAAAGAACAAGTTTATGAAATATCGAATATTGTAACCGATATTGGCAAGTACTATCCGTTAGTAAGACCGTATCATTATTCTGGCAACGGATTTGGAAGCACACTTATACATAATAATGGAACTGATGAAGTTGGATTTATCATTACAATGGATGGAACGATTCAAAATCCGATTTTTAGTTTATATCAGAATAATATTAGATATGGGGTGTGCGCTTTAACGGGAACATATACGCATATTGTTGTTGATAGTGTTGACGGAGAAAGTCATTTGTATTTGGAACGTGATGGTTCTAGTATAAGTAATCCTGAACAAAGACAAGATTTTAGCATTAGAGATGGAACAGCATATTTTACTTGGTGCAAGCTTAAAGTCGGTGAATCTATTTTTACGTTAACAGCTGGTAATATTGATACATTTGATGGAAAAATTGAACTAGCATTTAAGAATAGCTATTTCTCAGTATAATGAGGTACTAAGATTATGATATGGCCAATTGAAATACATTCTGAAGGTAAAGGTCAAATTCAATATACTAGGCATAGTGCTTCAAGTGGAGACCCGGAAATAGATGACTTATATGCCAATACCGTAGATTTCAAAGCTGTTCCAGATTTGCATTATCATTTTGTTAAGTTTGAAATTCGAGGAAATTTAACATTTCTTTCTGATAACGGAAACTATATTCGAACAAGAGCCGATGATCGTATTATTCTTGAAAAAGAAAATATTGAAAAGGGTGAAATACAATTTACCGTAACATTAGATCAACCGATTGTTGTCTATGCGTATTTTGAAGAAGATCCAAAATACCATGTAGATGCAACTGCAGATATTCCACATGCAACGATTTCCGTTGGAATCAACGACCAGTATGAACCATTTACGACTACTCTTTGGGCAAGACCTTATCCTAATTATAATTTCTATATGTGGAGTGACGGTCTTGTTGGTAATCCTAGAGAAATATATGTCGATAAAGAAAGAATATCTGTTGTTGCCTTATATAAGCAGAACACAGAAACAAATGGACTGTATGAATATCGATGTTTTATTAAAGATCAGTCAAGCATGACAGATTTGCCAAAAGCTTTTTTACGAATTGATAAATTCGATACCAGCAATGATCTTATGACACGAGCAAATAGTACAGTATTTGTTTATGATGCTCCAGACAGTATTGAATCCGGAGATGTTCTTGTCCTATATGATCCAAAAGGCACAAGTATATATAATGGTGTAATCAAATCGATCGAGACTGAGAATGAACATGAAAAGAAGATAATCTGTTCGCAAATGCAGTCTTTTTATAAAGGTCAATGGGTCTACGAGAAAGGTGAGTCTCCTCCGGCGTCTTTTAATAATAGCTGGTTCTTTGAAAAATTTGCTGCTGTAGGTAGTGAATTTCCGCATATAGATGATGTTGATGCTTTACCGGTTACTTCAAGCACTACATATAATGACAATTCTATTTCCACGAAGTTAAATGCAGGTGATAATTTCACAGCTAGAGCTACAACTTATGTTTGGTGCAGTAAACCAACAAAAGGAAATGTATCGTTTATAACAATTCAAAATGGTGCTGTATATTTGAACGGTCAGCAGCTTGCAGAATTGACAAGCGGACAAGAGTCAATGTGCGAAGTTCAATTTGTTAAAGGTATGAATAAGCTTGTTGTTCTTTATCGTAATGATACAGGTGATGACGGCTTTAATGCATATCTCAATTATGAAAGCTATCCATCATATGACAGTACTAAAAAATATTCGGTTGGTGATTATGTCGGTTATTCAAACACATTATATCGATGCAAAACTGCTATAACAACGCCTGAGAAGTGGACTGCCGATCATTGGGCTGCTGTCAGCAATGCAGATAGGATGAAGTTAAGAATTAGTAATCTTCCAAATGTTCTTGGAATTAATTCAACAGCTGCGACTGATTTATATTTGGAAAAGTGTATAGATAACATTGTTAAGTATTATTCAGACGGATATATTGTCGGCAGTGATTATCGTGATCCTAAAGTTGCTCAGCGTCTTTCAGGAATTACTTCAAGATATATTGGATCAACTCTTGTTAATTTACCAACAAATCCTGTTGGCGAAACAATGGACTTTGAAGATTTTATCTATTATTTATATGAACACTATGGAATTATATTTGAGTTTGAGATAAATGTAAGCGGTCCGAATTATGTAACAATAAGAATTCCTGATTATGATCCGGTAAAAGTTGGAGATAATATCTTCGCTATTACTAAAATGAACCCAGTTACAACGTCGGAAGAAACTAATAGATTGATTATATTTGCTAGTGATAATGTTACTTATAGAGCAACATGGGTCGCTACAGAAACCGGTGTTTATGAAGCTACTGTTGAAGAAGCTACACGAATGAAAACAACAAATACTGAAATTGTTTTCAGTGATGATCCGATTTCAGATATTGTTGCAAGTAATTTGCCAAATCAAATGTATAACCATCATATCAGTTTTACTCTTCTTTTGAAGAATTTTGTTTATGATTTCGATGAGTTTAAATTAGGCGGTCCGTTGCAAATTTATACAATTAATGACTATTACGATTCTGTATTGACTGGATATGAAATTTCTAAAGATTCTAATACAAATATTAGCGAAGTAGATTTTATATGCGGTAAGGTTAGACAGAAACTTACTCAGTTATTAACTTTGAAAAAGATTTAGGAGGGCTATATGATTAATGAAAAAAAGTTTTCTCAATATGGTCTTCCTAGATCTATTGATGATATTCGTGGAATAACAATTCATGAAACAAACAATTTAACAATGACTCCAGATGATTATCTGGATTTTTTTAATAATGAATTAAATTTGCATAGCACTTACCATTATATTGTTGATAATAAGACAATTGTACAGTTAATGCCAGATGATTATATGGTATATCATACTGGCAAAAACAAAGATTGGGGAGATCAATATTCAATAGCTATTGCAGTTTGCTCAAGCTTGAATGATTCTGTCTTTGAACAGTCATTGTCCAATGCAATTGATTTGATTAATAAGTTACTCGAGGCTTATTCAATCGATAAATCAAAAGTCTATTTTCACAGGGATTTTAATCCACGTGTTTATGATCCAAAAAGGCTTCTAGATGAATTCGAAACATCTAGAAATTTTATTTATCAGAAACTTTAAGGAGGTTTGATTTTATGGCTGTACAAACAATTTATGAAGTCGGCGAAGAAAAAGACGGTAAGATGCTATATCAAATCGACGCAAAGTACGATGCAGCTGTTTATGCGTTGGCTATTGAAGATTGCATTTGCCAAGGCATCGGAGATGAGTTTAAGTTGAATTATGCAAGTGATAGTCTTAATGCATATTTTAACGAAGGAAGTGAAGCCGTTATTGGAGGCTCGTTTTTCAAAATAACTAGTTTGCATAGTATTTCTCTTCCCGCTAACTCAACATTTTATCTTTGCGCTACAATTGATTTAAGTGCTCAAAATGGGTATAAAGGACAATTTAGTATCTTCCCGCAGCTTACTAATATCCGCAATGGAAATTTAAATGGATCTGGAAGTGCTAGAGATTTAGTTTTGTATCAGATTACTACAAGTTCTAGCGGTGTTACATCTGTTGTAGATAAACGTGTTGTTAGAGGTAAAAGTACTTCAATTTCTGGTATTAGCTTAGGATTATCTGGTTCAACAGGATCACAAGTGTTTTCAGCTACTAATGGAGGAACAACTATAAAATTTCAGGTTATTTCAGAAGCGAATTATAATAAATTATCCACCAAAGATTCAAATACACTTTACTTTATTCCGGAGAGTTAATAATGCCTTTATATTTAGGTAACAAAGAAACTGATAAAGTTTATCTTGGTGGAAAAGAAATCGCTCAGATTTATTTGGGAAATAAAGAAATATGGACAAATATTAAAGTTGTTAGACTTGGATCTGGTAAATCATGGAATATTAAACAATTATATCCGCATTTATATAGTAAACTTACAGCAGATAATTTCTTTGCGTTAACGGCAAATGCTGTTGGTGGTGACATTGGAATTAGAATGGACCCTAGCGATGACCGAGAAACGCATACATTCGATTCATGCATTTATAAAAGCTATGATCCTAATACTGGAATGCTTTATGTATATAGTAGAATGATGGATCATGATAGGCAATTAGGATCTGCGGATGCTAATGTTGTAATGATTACCAAATTAGATAAGCTTATTCCTTTGAATGGGAATTTTAACGTTTCTGGATATAGTGGTTATAAGAATTTTACAGAAGATAATTTTCTTATTTCCTCAACCGGAGTTGCACATTTCTATAACTCATTTTATCCGCAATCTTATCCATATAGTGGCGGCGGACATGCAACTGGATATTTGAAGAAAACATATAATAAAAATACTGGAGTTCTTGAATGCTACTGGAAACAAGATTCACATAATACAGATGATGTCTATAATTGGTTTAATGGTAGTGCTACTGCTGGATGTACTGTTTATTTAAATCCGGAAGGTCTGAAATGAAGTACGAAGTAATCACAGATAGAGAAGGCTATTGTGTTATTATTCGTCATACTGGTACTAAGTTGGATTATGTAGAGTTAGATCTCAATAAATATGATTTAACTGATGGACGAATAAATGCATATAAGTTAGGAAAGAATGAGCTTATATTTGATAAATCAAAATGGAGCTCTATGAAAGCTAAAGAAACGGTTACAGCTAATGAGCAAAATATTGCAACTTTAAAAGAAAGACTTGCAGAAACAGACTACATTGCTGCTAAATGGCTCGAAGAAATAATTGCATTAGATAACCCATTAACTTGGATTAGGGATGTAATATCAATTAATATCAAATACTCAAAAGAGTATCGAGATACGATAAGAAAACGTAAACTTTGGCGAAAAAGAATAAAAGAATTGGAGGGATAATTCATGAGCGATAAGCGAATAACAGAATTAGAATTACTTACCGAATTATCCGGCGAGTATTATTTAGTAGTTGACGATGGTGTTAAATCTAAAAAATACAACATTACTCCAATTATTCAGGATCAAATAAAGTTGGCTGGAATTGAATCCGGCTCACAGGCAAATTTAATTGAAAAAATAAAAGTCAATGGTCAAGAAGCTCGTATAGGAACAGATAAATCTGTTGACATTAGTATTCCTATTTCAAAAATTCTTAAAAATGGAGCAGAAGTTACTCCTGATGAAGATCATTTCGTTAATTTAAAAGTCATGGAGTTTGTCGAAACTCCTACTCCAGCTGATATTACTGTTACTGACGGCCATGGTCAAGTATACGATTCTGGCATAAACATTAAAGAAATCAAGGAACTCCGTACAGATTCCGACGGTACAACTCATGCAACGATAAAAGTGTCAAGAGATGCCGATTTACAGAAGTTGAAAAATGCTGATACTGCTGCTAATTCAAGAATCGACACTGTTAATACAGAGATTACAGATGCTCGAAGAGGAGCTGATGGAACTTTGTATAGTAATGTCGGTACCGCAATTCG